>Ga0209636_10001992_pt1 | contig 20644 bp, 17 predicted proteins | sample DeeMarSWOR152_54_FD_187464 | JGI IMG/M metagenome (GOLD analysis project Ga0209636, IMG submission 187464) | Marine sediment microbial communities from White Oak River estuary, North Carolina - WOR-1-52-54 (SPAdes) (version 2) | ecosystem: Environmental > Aquatic > Marine > Intertidal zone >...
ATATAATGGCTTGGGGCGGTGACTTACCGTGGGGAATCACCAGTTTAATCGAGTGGCTTCCAACGATAAAGGCCAAGGGTATCGGTAATACAACTCCAGTATCATTGGATAAACGATGGAGGGATGCAACGGGCCAGCCGACGCACCAGCTTGTCGGATCAGGCTATTGCCAGATCCAAAACCTTATTGATGCTATAGAAAGAGCAGGGACACTTGATAAAGAAAAGGTTAATAAAGCGATTAGTGAGACCGACATGATGACGATTCGCCATCGGATGAAATACGACATCAATCAGTTCAGCCGTATGCCCATTTGTTTTGGGCAATGGTTCAAGGTAGACACGCCAGAGAAATGGGAATTTAAGGTAATCTTTTCTCAGCATGACTTCTATCCTGTACAAGCAGAGCCGATATTCCCGCTGCCCTAGTTTGATATAAACAAACCGATGAAATATGGTTGAGCTTGCGCTCTATAGAGCGCAAGCTCAACCGCTTGTTACCCTAAAAGAGTACGTTATTTCTCAATGGAGAGAACGGCATGCCCAAAGGATGCCGATAATCAGACGGTCGATTTTTCAGTCGGGAGAGGTAATGTGGAAGTACCCATATTATCAGTAACTGGAGTAACCAAGAATTTTGGTGGGTTAACAGCAGTCAGGGACATTGGTTTTGACATTTACGAGGGAGAGGCTTTAGGCCTGATGGGTCCAAATGGGGCAGGCAAGACCACCTTAATTAATCTTATTTCCGGTGTATACAAGCCGGATGCGGGACAAATCAAATTCAGAGGAAAGGATATTGCCGGCCTCCCCCCACATAAGATTTGCCACGTCGGCATCGCCCGGACTTACCAGATCCCACAACCATTTAAAACGTTAACGGCGCTAGAAAATATCATAGCTTCGGCGATATATGGAGGAGGACTGAACAGGGCTCAAGCAATTAGTGAGGCTGCCACAATACTGGATGAATTAGACCTTTCGGAAAAGAAAAATATGATTACGGGGGACATAGATGTAGTAGCTCTCAAGAGACTTGAGCTGGCTAGGGTATTAGCAACGAAGCCGTCAGTTTTACTGATTGACGAAGTTGCCGCAGGCTTAACCGAAGTGGAAATTCCGCGCGTATTGGAGATTCTCAAGAATATACGGAGTGCTGGGATCACCATTTTGTTGATTGAACATATTATGAAAGTGATGGCCGAAGCTGTTGACAGGATTGTCGTTATGGAGATGGGGGAAAAAATAGCTGAGGGCACCCCGAGTGAAGTCATGCAAAATAATAAGGTTATAGAAGCCTATCTGGGCGAATCTGAATAACCTATTATTATTCCAAATACATACGTGAAGAATCCAGGCCAAGAAAACCAGGCATTGGATTTGCCAGCCATAGGGGGATTCAAGGCTTGTCTTCTGTTCAATTATCCAAGACTCCTTTTAAATGAATGTAGGCAAAGCCCTTTAGCCTCAGTCCCGCCCAAAGGACGGGGTTTTCCAGGATGCAATAAAGCAAGACGCAAAATGCCAAAACAAGAATTAATAAGGGTCAGCAATTTAGATGTATTCTATGGAGGCTTACAAGCCTTATGGGACGTATCTTTGACAGTTAGGACTGGAGAAATTGTTGGTATAATTGGCACAAACGGCGCAGGTAAAACTACCCTCCTTAAAGCCATATCCGGTATCATTCATCCCAAAAAAGGCGCCATTGAATTTGATGGTCATGATATCACCAACCTCGAACCTTTCGAGATCGTTGAACTGGGCATTTGTCAGGTTCCGGAAGCAGGGCGACTTTTTCCCGCTATGACCGTCCTGGAAAATCTCGATATAGGGTCATACAATAGGAATGCGCGATCAAAAAGGAATCAAAACCTAAGAGAAGTCTACAGGCATTTCCCTATTTTGGAAGCAAGGAAGAATCAACTCGCTAAGACCTTTAGCGGCGGAGAGAGACAAATGTTGGCCATAGGTCGTGGATTAATGTCAAACCCGAAAGTCATGCTTTTTGACGAAATGTCTCTCGGTCTTAGCCCCATAGTTATTAATGAACTGTATAGAGTTTTGAGAGAAATTAGAGCAAGGGGCATAACGGCTATCATTGTTGAACAAAATGTGAGAAGGAGTCTTAAAGAAGCGGATAGAGCGTATATATTAGAAGCCGGCCGTATTGTTTTGAGCGGCGAAACGAAGGATCTCAGAGAAGAGGAGAAGATTAGAAAAGCATACTTCGGTGCATGAAATTGCTTAGGATTTGCAAAAGATGAATACGTTAACTGATTTAGCTGTTCCCATAACCATGGGTATCATGCTTGGGGGCTTATACGCACTGGTTGCCCTAGGGTTGTCTATCGTTTTCGGCGTTATGAGGCTCATTAATGTAGCTCACGGAGATCTGGTATTATTGGCGAGCTACCTGGCTTTTTCAATAATGACGTATCTGGGCCTGGACCCTATTTTGAGCCTGGTTATCGGTATGCCCGTATTGTTTTTTATTGGTTTTTTTATGCAGAAATATCTCTTGAACCGCGCCTTCACGATATCAATGGAAGCGCCACTGATAATTGCTTTTGGCATTTCCATCGTCCTCCAAAATGTCTTTCAGATAGTATGGACTCCACTATCGAGAGGTCTCACCACATCGTATACGCTCAAAAGCTTTGTTATGGGCGATTTATACCTGCCGCTCGTGTATCTTCTCGACTTTTTCGTAGGTATTATCGTGATGATTTTTCTCCATCAGTTCTTACACAGGACTTATCTGGGAAAGGCAATTACTGCCGCTTCTCAAGATAGGGGAGCGGCACAATTAATGGGCATTAACACAAAACAAGTGTATGCATTTGCATTCGCTATTGCCATGGTATTTGCGGCTATAGCCGGCGTTTTTCTTGGGTTAACCTTTCCCTTTACTCCCCAATCGGGAGTCTCTTTCCTTATCATCGCCTTCGGTGTTGTCGTCCTAGGAGGTCTGGGGAGTATTGCCGGAACATTCATAGGGGGCTTAGTGATGGGATTGGCCCAAACCCTCGGCGGTTATTTTTTAGGGACTAGCGCTCAGATGCTTATCGCTTACTTAATCGTGATCGTTTTATTAGCGACAAGGCCGCAAGGTTTGTTTGGTCGTTAGGAGAAAAATGGGAATTACCATTTCTCGGAATAGAGCAATCTTGATATCGGCAATAGTCGTCATAGTTGTGCTGGCGTTTCTTCCGATAATGAATGCTCCACAAACCTGGATCCTTTATCTTTTTCTCTTTTTCACATACTTGACATTGGCTAACATGTGGAATTTGCTCGCCGGCTATTGTGGCCTCATATCTCTATGCCAGGCCGCGTTTATTGGTCTCGCCGGGTATACCTTAGCAATATTTGCCTGGGTTGGTCTACCTTTTTATTTAGGGGTAGTAGCCGGCGCATTCGTTGCTGCCGTATTTGCCGTGTTAATTTCGATACCGGTATTTAGGCTCAGGGGCATCTATTTTGCTATCGGGACAATCGTATTACCGGAAATACTGAGGATCTTGTTTTTGATGTGGAGACCTGTCGGTGGCGTGCTTTATGGCAAGGGTGCGGGCTATCCAGTGAAAGGAGCAACGTCTATTTCGGCAAGTGAAACATACTGGATGGCCTTAATAATCGGCATCGGTTCGATCATCGTCATGCGATATATCCTCCGTTCAAATTTGGGACTTGCATTAGCCACGATCAGAGATAATGAAGACACAGCCGCAACTTCGGGAATAAATGTTTTCAAACTCAAGTTATACTCCTTCGTGATAAGCGCCTTTGTTACCGGACTGGCCGGGGCTGCATTCTATATCTCCCAAGGATATATCGAGCCGACCAGCGCCTTCAGCGTAAACTGGACAATGACCTTGATGCTGGCTACTGTTATCGGAGGAATAAGCATTGAACATGGACCTATTGTGGGGTCGGTTGTTGTGGTGATTTTGCACTTCCTGCTGGCTAGATACTCTGGGTTCAGTATGCTTATACAGGGCATAATATTGATCTTCATAATGTTAATGGCACCAAATGGTATTCTTGGCGCTTTACGAAAGACTCTCCCATCTTGGAGTCTCTTTACTATTTTACAGGTATCACCTAAGTGGCAAATGCCACGAAATCGATGAATGTTCTAGCCATAATGATGAAATGAGGAAAAAAGCGAAAGAACTATCACGTATAGATTTGGAAAAGATGGAGATCGTAAATGGCCGAAAGAGAGAAGAAGCCCAGAAATGAAACCCATGAAAAAACGTATCTAAAAGCTATGGGTCTTATCGGCGAGACCGGTACCGGCGGCTCCACAGTAGCCGTCGATGTGAAGGATGGCAGGATCGTGAGGCTCAGGCCATTTCACTATGACTGGAAGTACAGCCCCGAGGAGTTTGGAGTCTGGGAGATTCATGCACGAGGCAAGGTCTTTCGCCCGTGCCTGAAGTCATTACCGTCTCCCCACAGCTTGGGCTATAAAAAACGTGTCTACTCGCCCAATAGAGTGCTACAGCCTCTCAAGAGGGTTGACTGGGACCCAAACGGGGAGAGAAAGACGGAGAACCGGGGCACCAGCAAGTACGTTAGAATCTCCTGGGACGAGGCCCTGGATATCATCACCAGCGAAATAAAGAGGATACAAAAAGAATATGGGCCATCTGCCATACTATTACAGGCGGATGGACACGGGGAGACCGGTATTGTCAGACCGGCTCACGCTTGCAGCACTCTGCTCCTCAAACATATGGGCGGCTACACCTTACAAACTAGAAACCCGGACAGCTGGGAGGGATGGTACTGGGGGGCCAAACACGCGTGGGGAATGGACCCGGTGGGGATGGAGCCGCAAATCAATATGGTCCCTGATATTGCCGAGAGTTGTGACCTCTTACTCTACTGGGGAGGTGACCCGGAAACTACTCCCTGGGGATTTCATGGACAGATACAGAGCCGGGTATGCTACTGGTTCAAAGAACTAGGAATAAAATCTATATACATCTGTCCTGACTTGAACTACGGCGCCGCGGTGCACGCCGATAAATGGATACCCATATTACCGAATACGGACGGGGCGATGCGATTAGCTATAGCATACGTCTGGATTACCGAAAGAACATATGACGAAGATTACGTGGAGACGCATACCCACGGGTTCGATAAGTTTGCGGACTACGTTCTCGGTAAAGAGGACGGGGTTCCCAAGACACCAAAGTGGGCCTCAGAGCTCTGCGGCGTGCCATCCAGAATTATAAAGGCACTGGCAAGGGAATGGGCTTCCAAGCGGACGTCCATAGCCCATTATCTTGGAGGCGGCACCATCAGGGGGCCATATTCCACCGAACCAGGCCGGTTGGAGGTTTTCCTCCTGGCCATGCAGGGTCTGGGCAAACCGGGTGTACACCAATTTTGTCACAACATGTTATTCTTAGCGGCCCCGTTCAAATCCCAGGCGATGTTCTCACCGCAGGTCGCCTATCGTGGTATGGATGCTGTGTTCCAGGCTTCGGAAGTTCATGGCATATCCAGGAACGATTTGACAAAGAAGTGGAATCCGCCAGGCTGGACGCCCCCGCCGATTGATAAACCGGAATTCGCGGTGGCGACCCCGAAAGGCATGAGGCCCTCGCAGATCATTGCTAAAGACCTGATCCATGAGGCCATTCTTAATCCGCCTATCAGCTGGTATGGCACCACCCTTTGGTCGGAGCCTGTGGAAGACCAGTTTGTGAAGTACACCTATCCCGCCAAGGGGTGCTCGGAAATACACATGATATGGACCGATACCCCCTGCTGGATAACGTGCTGGAATGACAGCAATTACTTCATAAAAGCCATCAGAAGCCCCAAGATAGAGTTCATCCTGGCCCAACAACCGTGGCTCGAGAATGACTGCCAGTTTGCAGATTTAATTTTGCCAGTCACTACCAAATTTGAGGAAGAGGATATACAGGTCGATGCCATGTCCGAGCAATTTGATGTCATTTTCCCTGAAGAAAAATGTATCGAACCTCTCGGCGAGTCCAAGGGTCATTATGAGATCGTGTGCATGATAGCGGAGAGGCTGGGCTTACTGGACAAGGTCACGGAAGATAAGACCATCCAGGAATGGATCAAATATGCCTTTGATAATTCAGGAGCGAAAGAATTCATCAGCTACGAGGAATGGAAGGAAAAGGGATATTACATCGCGCCGACTATCCCGGAATCGAGAAAGGCCGTGAAACGGAGGACGGTTCTCCAGGACTTCTACGAGGATCCGGATAAACATCCCCTCAAGACGCCTTCTGGGAAGATAGAGTTCTATTCCCAGAATCTAGCCCAGCACTTCCCTGACGATAAGGAAAGACCACCGGTACCACACTGGATTCCTTACGGTGAGACACTCCAGGAAAGCCTGCTCCACCCAAGGGCCAAGCTGTATCCGCTGCTTACCATTTCAAACCATGGCAGGTGGAGAGTACACGCCCAACTTGACGATATTACCTGGTTCAAGGAAATTGAAACGTGCAAAGTTAAAGGTCCGGACGGATACTTCTATGAGCCCCTGTGGATGAATCCGAAGGACGCGGCCGAGAGAGGCATAGAAAATGGGGATATCGTTAAGATATATAACGAGAGAGGCGCAGTCCTCGGTGGCGCCTACGTGACCGAGAGAATGATGCCAGGAGCAGTATCTATGGATCATGGTGCACGGTATGATCCGATCGTTCCTGGAGAGCTTGACCGGGGGGGTGCCATCAACACGTTAACGCCACGTGGGACTACCTCTAAGAATGCCACGGGAATGGTCGTTGAGGGATTCCTGGTTGAGGTGGAGCGAGCTAACATGGATGAACTAAGAAAGAAATATCCCGAAGCATTCAAGAGGCCGTACCACCCAGCCGCCGGTCTATGCAGAGAGCGAGTATTGGAGGTGAATAAACGGAGGTAAACCTCCCATCATCGATATTACGAATATCGTGGTATCTATCAGATTCCAATGAAATCTTTATCATTATTTATGTTTTGTCAGCGTACACTTTTTATACATTGTGTTACTCAGAGGTAAAATATGAGAATGAATACCATGAAGCGTATTGCCGTATTGGGAGCCGGTGTTATGGGACATTCCATTAGTTTGGTTTTCGCCCAACATGGTTATATCGTGAGACTCTGTGATCTGACAGATCAATTCCTTGACCGCGCCATCAGACTCATACAATCGACATTGGAAACACTGGTTGAATTTCAACGTTTATCCGAGGATGAGATACCCGATATTGTAAAGCGTATTCAAACGACGACGGATCTTTCTGAAGCCCTTAAGGAGGTTGATGTCGTTATCGAGGCCGTACCTGAGATTGCCGAGGTAAAAAAGGACCTGTTTTCGCAGATAAACAGGCTGTGTTCCAAGGAGACATTGCTTGCCAGCAATACATCCGGATTGGATATTTTTAGTCTGGCGGACGTGGACTATCCGGAACGCCTCGTGATTACGCACTGGTTCTCGCCTCCCCATATCATTCCTCTGGTTGAGGTTATTCCCGGAAAGAGGACATCCTCTGAGGTTCTATCGTGTACCGTACGACTCATGGAAAGTATCGGCAAGGTACCCATTGTTCTGAAAGAATTTGTTCCAGCCTTTATCGTCAACCGGATTCAAAATGCCGTGAACAGGACGGTTTTTGAAATGTTAGACAACGGGTGGGCCACTCCTGAGGATATTGATCTCGCCATAAAATATACGCTCGGGATCAGGCTCCCCATTGTGGGTGTCGTCCAGGCCCTGGATTTTGCAGGCCTGGATCTTATCAATGATATCATGCAGGGCTTTGGGGTGAGGAGCCCTTTTATTGAAGAGAAAGTGAAGCGGGGAGAATTCGGGGCCAAAACGTCAAAGGGTTTCTATGATTACCATAACCGAAGTGAAATCGAGATATTGAAAAAAAGGGATAGGCTCTACTTCAGGATGCTCGACCATCTAAAAGAGATTAAGGCCTTTGAGGCCGTGTAGAAAAGTCTTTGAGGATGCCAATACAATTTCCTTTAAAAAACAGGGCGTAGAGACGGGAGGATGTGTATGGGAAAAGTAATCATAACGGCGGCGATCACAGGGGGAGCCTCGCCCATGGATAATCCCTACCTGCCCAAAACACCCAAAGAACAGGGCAAGGCCGCCCTTGAATGCTATGATGCCGGAGCGTCCATCGTTCATATCCATGCTCGCAATCCTGAAACGTTCCAGCCCGAACAGAAGGTCCAGTATTTTGAGGAGGCGATTATTCCCATTCGAGAGCAGTGTGATATGATTATCAATGTCACAACAGGGGGTTGTGCGAAGAGGGTCGACGGAGACTGGCTTTATAAGAAGCAGTATGAGGAGAGTGTGGAGGGGAGGATCTCCATTATTCCCGCCTTGGCAATGAATCCCAAATCAAAGCCGGACCTGGCATCCTTTAACGCCGGTTCGCCCGTAATTGATATATATAACCGCAAGAAACAGATATTCCTTTTAAACTTTGTCATGGTCCACAGTTTTGCGGACATGGTCTATATGGCCGATACTATGCGGACGCATGGTGTCAAACCGGAGATCGAGTGCTACGATGTAGGCATGATCAACAACGCCAAGTTTCTGACCGAATTGGGGCATATTGAAGAGCCCCCTTATTTCCAACTTGTTTTAGGAGTGCTAGGCCAGATTCCGGCTACCGTGGATAACCTTATCCACATGGCCCGTTGTATCCCGCAAGGGTCACCCTGGTCGGTCTGTGCCGTTGGATTGGATGAATTTCCCATGACAACCATGGCCATAATTATGGGAGGACACGTTAGGGTGGGGTTTGAAGATAATATCTACCTGTCAAAAGGGGTGCCAGCAAAGAGTAATGCGGAGCTGGTTGAAAAGGTTGTGAGGATTGCCAGGGAACTTGGACGTGAGATTGCCACCCCTGCGGAAGCCAGAGAGATTCTTCATTTGCCACCCAAGAAATAATCAACATCATGTTTCTCCTTGGAATGCTCAATGAGAACAGCTTGGTTGAGATCATCGATGGAAACCCGGGCAATGTCGAGAACGTTGGTTTTTTCTGTTAATGAGCAAGCGGAAGTGGCCTGTTGTTTTGATATTATCACCTCGGCCGTCGTCCGAGTTGCACATCTCGAGGATCTGCCTGATATCGAGACCTATTGATACGTTGATTGAGAAACAACGTCTCCCATTTGTCCCCCATCTCATAAGGTTAATAGCCCGTTGAGACCTGACATCCATATATCTATTCATGCTCAACACCCTTTCAGCTTAACAACAAAAGTCACCGGCACGCAAAGTGAAGGGAGCTAAGCGATCAGAGCCCTGCATATCCGTTTTAGCGCCGGTGTTAGGCCGTTTTTATGCTGTCAGGGGGGTGTCTTATGAAGGGTTTCCCAGAAAGTATCAGCCAGAGTAATCCACACAGCACTCCGGTTATGAGATGCATTATCCCTAAAGCCGAAATAACATTGCCCCATTCAAAAGAAATCAGGAGCATTCCGAGGCTACCGATTAATATGGAGAAAAAACCTATCAGTGATGAAGCCGATCCAGTATCTTCTTGTTGCTGTTCCAGTAACAGGTTGGCGCTTGGGGGACGAAGAGCGCTCATACTCATTGTTGCGGGTATCAATGTTAGAGCGAATAACCAGGGATTGATATTACCCAGGCTAAAAAGGAGATATCCGCTTACGGTTATCATGGTAAAACAGCCGATAATAATTGATCGGCGCTTAAACTGCTTGGATAATTGCAAATAAAGGAGCGGACCTGACATTGAGCATAGTGCGTTAAGGGCAAAAAAGTAACTGTATACCTGTTCACTCAACCCGAATCCAACAATATAAATATAGGATGATGAGGCTATGAAGGCCATCATTGGTGCAACTACGAGTGAAAATATCATGAGGAGGGATGTAAACCCAGGATTTTTCAGTACGATACCCAAACGGCCTATCGTATGGAGAATCGTTCGGTTATAACGGATACGTAATGTTTCCTCCAGCACGATACTAGAGGCCAAGGCTAAAATACCCACACCGAAAAGAGCCCAAAAAAGGCCACGCCACGAGGTAAATTGTAAGAGAACAGCTCCGAGAACCGGAGCAATTACCGGGGAGATAACCATCATTGAATGAACAACTGCGAGAACAGATTCCCGCTTTCGACCACTGTAAACATCCTTGACCATAGCCATTGCTATAGCAGTCGTCGCTCCAGCCCCGATTGCCTGGATAGTTCGGAATGCGATAAGCTGAAAGATATCACTGGAACATGCACACATTCCGCTTGCTATGATATAAATAGCGAGGCCAATCTGTAATATTGATTTCCGTCCATATTTATCACTTAAAGGCCCCCAGAATAACGTTCCAACACCAAAAAAAAAGAAAAACATAATCAAGGTAAGGTTAATCATTTTCATAGGGGTCTCAAAATAGTCTACCATCCCGGGTAATGCGGGAAGATAAAGGTCAGTAGACAGCGGTATTAACCCACTCAAAAAGGCTATAAGCACTATTAAACCTTTGTCCCCCAGATATCTCTGTCCTTTGTTGGTTTCTGTAATCACCGTATTCACAATGTGTATCCTCTCTCCTCCATGGAACTATCCGCAAACGGCACGTGTGCAGTCGGCCTAACGGGCAACGGATTACCTGCAAATCTGAAAATGACCCGGAATGGGTCATGGACGGATTTTATCAGGTGAATTCGCTTAGGTATGCCCGGCATATCGAAGATCCCGAAAATGCCGGGGGCATGAACCCATGGAATGAGGCCCTGGATACCTGGCCGAAGGGGGAAAAGGACCTGAATTACCTCAGAATGTGACCATGACATTCCAGTTCGAATCTCGATTCCTCACAGAAGGCCTTCATGGGTTCACGTCATACATCGCACCTCGCCTTCGGTTCATCATAGGATGGCTATAGCAAGGAGAGCAACCACCGGGTTCTCCTGCGAATACCCTCATGGAGAAATTCTTCGCCCCGTCCTTCTCGGAAATGACCTACCGAACGGTAATTCCCGATGCACCCTCCTCACCCACCGGGTCTGGGGGAATTTCCCGATAATGCCCCACCTTCATCTCCCTACCTCCTCTCAGCCCACGAGTTCAAGACTTCTCCTCTATCCCCAGCGTCGCTTCAATCCTCCGTATCTCCTTTTTGGCATCCTCAATCCGTCTCAGCCCTTCCTCCCTCCACCGCCGACTCTCCTTGAGTTTTTCCCTCATCCCATCGATCTGGGCTTTAACGGCTTCTGTTGAAGGGCCTCCTTTGGAGGCCTTTCTTGAAACGATCCTCGCCGGATCTTGCGCCTCCAGGAGCTCTTCCTCCGACATCTCAAGATCTAGCTTCGTCTCCTTCAGGGCTTGCCCAAATCCCTCGGAGGTCACCATAGCGGCCCCCTTATCCTCCGAATATTTGACCGCCATCTCCATGAGAATCTTTGCCTTCCTGAAGGGGATCTCAAACCTTTGGATAATTTCCTCCAGCAGGGCCGTCGCCCCGATAAATCCCCTCCGGCATTGTTGGAGCATTGCCTCACGATTCACCTGGAGGAGCTCAATTACTTCCTTCATCACCCCTATGGTGGGTTTGCACTCACGAACCATGTCCATAATCAGATACTTCGTCCATTGACCATCACGGTTGTATCCGATAAACGATGACTTCCCAAGGGACGACAGCCCTGTAAAAATTCCCTGGGCAACGGAGGCCTTGGCCTTGATCACCTCTAATGCACCGGGATTCCGTTTCTGAGGCATGAGGGAGCTCCCGCTACAGTGCGTATCGTCCAGTTTCACCATGTCGAATTCAGCCGTGCTCATCAAAATGAATGATTGGGCAATGGTGCTCAGGTGGTTCATTGTCATGGCAATGGCGTGGGCGAATTCCAGCTCCGGTTCCCACCGGTTGGTGATGGGATCCAAGGAATTTTCGTGGCACGTATCGAAGGCCAACAATGTCGAGGTCAACTCCCTGTCCAATGGAAAGGTGGACCCATATCCGGCCACCCCTCCCAATGGGTTCTTGTTGAAAAGCCGGTACCAATGGATGTACCGCCAGATATCCCTCTCCAGAGGCCCCGCGAAGGAGAGAAGCACGTGGGCGAAGGTGGTGATCATGGCATGCTGATGATGAGTGAAGCCCGGCATGACCGTATTCACGTTCTCCTCGGCCTTCTTCATGAAGGCCCCGATCAGCCCGTCCAATTCCTCGATAAATTCGAAAACCTCCTGCCTCAGGTATAACCGCATATCCAACGTTATCTGGTCATTCCGGCTCCTGGCCGTATGGAGCTTACCGGCCGATTCCACCCCATACCGCTCGATGAGAAACCCTTCCACGTTGCTGTGGACATCCTCCCTGGATTCGTCCAGGACAAATTCCCCTCGAAGGGCAAGGGCTTCGACCTCCCTGAGGCCGCTCAGAATAACCCTAAGGTCATCTTCGGAGATGATCCCCTGTCTGGAGAGCATGATAGCATGGGCCTTGCTCCCCCAGATATCGTATTCGACAAGATGCTGGTCAGAAGGGGAAACTCCTTCGACATCCCTTCCCGATAAGAACTCGATGATCCGACGGGGTGGTTCCCGGTGGAACCTGGTACCCCAAAGCTTGTTAATCTTCATTTTTTCATCCCCACATTCCTCTTGGCCAAAATCTCAAAGGGGAGACCCCTGATGGAAGCCAAAATAATCAGAGAGCGCGAATCGACCTTGGTTTACGATTTGGCCCATCCATATTACCAGAAACAGGTGACGAAAACAATTCCCGCTTTGCGGGATGCCATAATTTGGTAACTTAACCGGTTTTGAACTTGACATGCGACCATTGCTTCCCTATACTCGCACCATCTGAGGGCGAGTGGTTACCGAGCCTCTTTTTTCGAGATAACCTTTTAAAATCTTGACAAACCATTTCTCAGGTTGTACCTACTCGAATTCACAGGAATAACTAAAGGAGACCGATGGGATTTATATGCCAAGACGTGATGATATCAAAAAGGTAATGATTATCGGTTCAGGGCCCATTGTCATCGGCCAGGCCTGCGAGTTCGATTACTCCGGCACCCAGGCGTGCAAGGCCCTTCGGAAATTGGGCTATGAGATCATCCTCGTCAACTCCAACCCGGCAACAATCATGACGGACCCTGGGATGGCAGATGTTACGTATGTCGAACCCCTCACCTTCCAGGCCCTGAAGGAGATTGTCGAGAAGGAACGGCCCGATGCATTGCTGCCCAATCTGGGCGGCCAGTCCGGTCTCAACCTCTCCTCGGAGCTCGCCCGCGAGGGCGTGCTCGAGGAATACGGCGTCAAGGTGATCGGCGTGAATGTCGATGCCATTGAGCGGGGGGAGGACCGAATAGCCTTCAAGGATACCATGGAGCGGCTCGGCATCGATATGCCCAGGAGCGCGCCGGCATACACCGTTGGGGAGGCGGAAGCGGTCGCCAATGAGCTCGGTTATCCGGTGGTCATCCGGCCCGCATATTGCTTGGGGGGCACCGGAGGAGGCTTGGTTTACAACGTCCAGGAACTTCGCACCGTTGCCAGCCGCGGCATTTCAGCAAGCCTGGTCGGTCAGGTATTGGTCGAAGAATCGGTCCTGGGATGGGAAGAACTGGAGCTCGAAGTGGTGCGCGATGCCAAGAACCAGATGATTACCGTCTGTTTTATTGAGAACGTAGACGCCATGGGCGTACACACCGGCGACTCATTCTGTACCGCACCGATGCTCACCATCGAACCGGAACTGCAAAGACGACTGCAAGGGTATTCCTATGCCATTGTAGAAGCGATTCAGGTAATCGGTGGGACCAATATCCAGTTTGCGCATAATCCTGAAACGGGGCGGGTTGTGGTGATCGAGATCAACCCAAGGACCTCACGTTCCTCCGCCCTGGCCTCCAAGGCCACTGGTTTTCCGATCGCCCTCATCTCCTCAATGCTGGCAGCCGGCGTCACTCTGGATGAGATTCCCTACTGGAGGGAGGGTACCCTTGATAGATACACGCCATCTGGTGATTACGTAGTAGTCAAGTTCGCGCGCTGGGCCTTCGAGAAGTTTTCGAATGCCGAGGACAAGCTTGGAACACAGATGCGTGCCGTTGGTGAGGTCATGAGCATCGGAAAAACTTACAAGGAGGCCCTCCAGAAGGCCATTCGGTCCCTGGAAAACGGACGTTACGGGCTTGGCTTTGCCAAGGACTTTCATGATCGGCCCCTGAATGAGCTGATGGAGCTCTTGACCGAGCCCTCCAGCGAGCGGCAGTTCATCATGTACGAAGCGCTCCGTAAAGGGATCAGCGTTGAGGAGCTCTATAAGAAAACCTATGTAAAGCGGTGGTTCATCGAGCAGATGAAAGAACTGGTGGAGCTCGAGGAAAAGATCCTCAAATACAGGGGCAAAGCCTTGCCAAAAGATCTCCTGCTTCAGGCCAAGAAGGACGGTTTTTCAGACAAGTACCTTTCGCAGATCCTCGGCATGCCGGAAAAGAAGATCAGGCATCGGCGCACCTCTTTGGGGGCGATCCAAGGCTGGGAACCTGTACCCGTCAGCGGTGTGGAAAATGCTGCCTACTATTTCTCGACCTACAATGGACCGGACAAGGTCAAGGCCAGCGATAGGCGAAAGATCATGGTCCTGGGTGGAGGGCCCAACCGCATCGGTCAGGGGATTGAATTCGACTACTGTTGCGTCCATGCGGCGTTCGCGTTACGCGATGAAGGGTTTGAGTCGATTATGGTCAACTGTAATCCCGAGACCGTCTCAACTGATTACGATACGTCGGATAAGCTCTACTTTGAGCCGCTTACCATTGAAGACGTGTTGAGCATCTATGAAAAGGAAAAGCCGGAAGGCGTAATCGTGCAGTTCGGGGGCCAAACACCGCTCAACATCGCCAATGAACTGGCCGATGCCGGTGTCAGGATTATCGGTACGTCGCCGGAAACCATAGATTTAGCTGAAGATCGCGACCGCTTCCGCCAGATGATGCGCAAACTGGGTATTCCACAGCCTGAATCCGATATGGCCAGTACTCTCGAGGAAGCCCTCGGCATTGCCGAAAGGATTGGTTATCCCCTGATGGTCAGGCCCTCCTATGTGCTCGGGGGAAGGGGCATGGAGGTAGTCCACGATGAGGAGGAGCTGATACACTATGTTGCTGCAGCCGTAGGGGTGACGCCCGAACGACCCATCCTCATAGACAAATTCCTGGAAAATGCCATTGAAGCCGAGGCAGACGCCATTGCCGATGGCACGGATGCCTTTGTCCCCGCGGTCATGGAACATATTGAGCTGGCTGGCGTCCACTCGGGCGACTCCGCTTGCGTGATACCTCCCATCAGCATTCCTGCCAGACATATTGAGACCATTTGCGAGTATACCAGGAAGATCGCAATGGAGCTTAATGTGGTCGGTTTGATGAACATCCAGTACGCCATAGCGAGGGATACCGTTTACGTCCTTGAGGCCAACCCCCGTGCCTCCCGAACCGTTCCCCTGGTTTCCAAGGTCTGCAACATCCCTATGGCCCGCATTGCCACTCAGCTCATGCTTGGGAAAAAACTTCCTGACCTTCACCTCGAGGCCACATCGATACGACACTTTGGCGTGAAGGAAGCGGTGTTCCCGTTTAACATGTTTCCAGAGGTTGATCCGCTTTTGGGACCGGAGATGCGATCAACAGGGGAAGTTCTGGGAATGGCGGATTCCTTCGGCCTCGCTTTCTTCAAGGCTGAGGAGGCCGCTCAGCAGCGACTTCCTGAGAAGGGTACCGTACTCATCACCGTCTCCGAAAGGGAAAGGCCAGCCGTTCTCGAGGTGGCCATACTGTTCCGGGAACTTGGCTTTAATATTAAGGCTACTGAGGGGACCCATAGGTTCTTGGGAGAACACGGTATCGAATCTGATTTCATCCTCAAGATGCACGAGGGGAGGCCCAACATCGTAGATGGTATTATGAACGCGGAGATTCATCTCGTAATCAACACGCCCAGCGGTAAGCTGAGCAAGTACGACGATTCCTACATACGCAAGGCGGCTATCCAGTATAAGGTGCCATACATCACCACCCTAGCCGCTGCTATTGCTGCCGGCAGGGGCATTGAGGCCTACCGGCGAGGACACGGTAGGGTCAAATCATTGCAGAGCTACCATGAGGATACTAAATAGCGGGGTGTACGATTTTTCAGAAAGGCTTCCCCATGTTTCTGAAGCTCTCCTCATAAATAATGGCCAAAACGCCGATAGATCTCCTCTTCAGGATTTCTCAATGTCCCTGCACGGATACCCTGACAGGCGCTGTGCTTGGATTCTGGAGGATGATCGAGGCAAGAATGCATCCTCTTCTCTTCGCCCTCCTGTGGGGATGAGGTATCGCTCTTTTCCCTATATCATCTTATCGTAATCGAAGGCGAAGGGTCTCTTCTCCCTTCTGCCTAAGGTCATTGAGGGAGGGACGGGAAGGCCATTCGCCTGGCATTGAAGGAGGCAGGCGGAAAGCCTATAATATAACTATGAACGAGAGATCATCGCGTGATCAGCATATCGGCCTCTTTTTCGGATGTACCATCCTCCTCTTTAAAGAACTCCGCAGTGCCCTGGAGGCCTTTTTTCGAAAAGCAGGGATACCCTATGAACCTATGGGCATTGACCAGTGCTGTGGTATCCCCCTGCTCCTCGCCGGATTGCAGAAGGAAGCTGAGGAAAATGGGAAAAGGCTGGTCGAGGATATCTCCCACAAGGGTATCTCGACGCTGGTAACCAGTTGCCCTCATTGCTTCAGGGCGTTCTCCAACGAGTTCCCTCATCGGTTCGGCCTATCAACCCCGTTTAAGACACTCCATTTTACCCAATTTGCCGCCGATCTCATCCAGAAGGGGAGAATCATATTAAGCAAACCCGTTAACCTGGAATTGGCCTATCACGACCCATGCTATCTGGGACGAATGGGCGAAAAGATCTATCGGGAGCCCAGGGAGATTTTGGCATCCATCCCAGGACTAAAAATGGAGGAAATGGAAGAGAACCGCGACAAGGCCACGTGCTGCGGTGGAGGGGGATTGGTCAGGGCCTACCTACCTATCCTATCCTCGGCGGTTGCTCAGGAGAAGATCGAATCTCAGGCACGAGCTACCGGTATCACCGGAGTCGTATCCTCCTGCCCCTTCTGCTATTTCAACTTGAAGGAGGGTTCAGAGGAGGTCGGTGGGGGGAAAATCGGGGTCTATGATTTGGCAGAACTTCTCGTCCGATCCATGGAGGAACCTCAAGATGAATGATGCAAGCCGTAGTTTTGCCGAATTTAAGAAAACCATCTATCGGGCTGTCGACGATGAGGCACTTCGATCGGCGCTGCGAAAGGCGATACGGTCATTCCGTGAAAATCGGGATAAGGCCCTGAGGCAGTTTCCCCATGTGGAGGAACAGCGAAAAATCCTCATGGACAAAAAGGAAGAGGCCCTTACCCATCTCGACGAGATGATCGAGAAGTTCAGCGCTGCGGCCAAGAGAATGGGGATAAAGGTCCACATGGCGGGGAACGCCCGGCAAGGCCAGGAGATCGTCAAGGAACTCGTTGGCTCAAAAAGGCTCATTGTCAAGGGGAAATCCCTAACCTCGGAGGAGTTAGATCTCAACAACCTCCTGGAAGAAACGGGGAACGAGGTATATGAAACCGACCTTGGCGAGTTCATCGTTCAGCGTCTCGGTGGAAAACCCATGCATATCCTCGCTCCAGCCGTTAATATCTCTAAAGAACGGGTTGCCGAGCTCTTCTCGGAACTTGCGGGGAGGGAATTCTCCCCTGATCCAGCGGAGTTGACTCTTTTTGCCAAGGATTTCTTGAGGGAGAAATTCTTCCGGGCTGATATCGGTATGAGCGGGGCCAATGCAGTCACGGCCGATACGGGCTCCATCTTTCTCATCGAAAATGAGGGGAATATCCGCTTCGCCACCAATGCACCCCCTATCCACATCGCCGTGGTCGGGATCGAGAAAATCCTCCCCACCCTGGCCGATGGGACCCTCCTGGTGGAGGTAGCCTCCCGGTATGCGGGCTACTATGCTCCGAGCTATGTCTCCATCATTTCGGGCCCCAGTAAAACAGGCGACATTGAGAAGGTCACCATTTGGGGAGTCCACGGGCCAAAGGAGGTCCATGTGATCCTCCTGGACAATGGCCGTAGGGAGGCTGCCAGGGATCCCGTGCTCAGGCAGATGCTCTCCTGTATCCGCTGTGGGGCATGCATGTACGAATGCGCCGTATACCCCATCGTGAGCGGATATTGGGGACACATATACATGGGTGGAATCGGTATTCCCTGGACAGCCCTTATCGCCGGCGGTTGGGAGGCTGCTGCTCCCATGGCATATGCCTGCACTCTCTGTGGGAGATGCCGGGAATTCTGCCCCATGGAGATCGGTACACCGGAGATCGTGGAAAGACTGAGGGAGGAAATGGCCCAAAGGGGGTATCTCCCCAATTATGTCAAGGAGATGGCCCAAAAAGTATTGACCAAGGGAACCCCGTATTAATTGTAAAGGAAGGTGATCAGATAAGATTCCCCAGGGAATCGAAGCTCAGGGTTTGAGGCTTTCCCTCTGTTTCTATCCCTTTTCCTCCTACCTTCCCCAATAATGACTCCGAAATGACCAGTTCACCAAGTTCCCGGGTATTCTTTATCCTAACGGTGGTTGCCTCTTTTCCCTTAAACCACTTGAGGGCAGTATCGATGGCCTCCTTATCGCTCTCTAAGACGATGGGAATTTTGGCGCCTGTCCAAAACCCTGTGGTAAGTGCGTTAGCATAGGTCTTGGCGTAATCGATCTTTTCCGCCAATCGTCTGGTAGTCAGATCCGCCAGCCCCACCCCCATGGCGTTTCCCTCTGATTCGGAGGACAGATCAAGGACGATCAAGCACCCAATATCCGGTTTCCTCTCCCCCCCGATCCTCCTCCACATGCCGATGACATTGGTATCCATTCCGATTCCACTGATATTCTTTCCCATCTGTTCCACAATCAGGATATCAATCGGATCGCAGGGGAGTTTTGGGATGAGCTCCTTGGATCGGGTCAAAAGGGTTCTGTCGATCTGCTCGAACTGTCGGGGAAGGGCTGCCTTGATCTCCATAGTTTCATCCAGGGAGTTTTCGAGAATGGCAATCCCCAGGAGCACAGGGGCCTTCTTCAGGATAATTCGAGCGGCCCGAGGAATGCCATCTCTCAGACCATATCGATGCATAACCTCAGCCCCTTTGTGTTTGCCAAGGCCAACACAAAGCATCTTCATCAGGCCGCTTTCGATCTCCCCCTTGAAGGCGGTATGGGGTTTTACGCGATTGATTACCACGATTCCGCCGGAATGAAGGGCCTTGCTGTCAAAATATACAGGCCCACCCCCTTCCATCTCCCCCAATGGTACCACCTCCATGGAGGAGACAACGGGGACGCCCATGGTCTCCTCTGAAATTCCCATGGTCTTGAGAAGGTCTCTCTGCCCCGGAGCCGTTGCTCCCCCGTGGCTTCCCATGGCTGGGACGATAAATGGCCTCATACCGGCCTCCTGAAAGATCTCAACGGTTTTTCTGACGATAGGGATGAGGTTTCTCATCCAACGACTCCCCACGGCAATGGCGATTTCGGACCCAGTTGGCAGATTCCTGAGTATTCTTACCCCCTCGATCTCCTGGGCTACCTTCCCCTCCACATCTTTTATGTGGTTTTTTTCGAATATCTGTCGAACCCTTATCATCTTCGGATAATCCATCTGCCCCTCATCCCCTCGAATCGAAATAGTGGCCTTCCATCAAAGACGAAATAAAAGAAGGGGTCATTGACCCCTTCTTACATTCAGGTTTACGACCGTCGGCTATTATCCCGGGATAGCGCCATCAGGATTTCCTCGATGTCTTGGTCATGAAATGGGTAATGAGTTGTTTCACCTGTCCCCCCTTGCAGTGCGGGCAACTGATCTTCCCCTTTTCATATTCCCTTAAACTCAGCATAGTGCTAAATTCCTTCTTGCATTTCTTACATTGAAAATCGTAAGTAGGCATGCTCATCCCCCCTTTATTACTCTCCCTTCCTCCCTTTCGGCATTATACCAATCCCCTCAATTGGTGATCAAAATCAAGAAACGGGTCGCCTCGCCCGTGGTCCCTGAAAAAGGTCTTCTTCATATAATACAAGGCTCCAACGTAAAACTCGAAATTCTTCGAGAGTTCTGCATAGAGCCGTGACCCCGGGCGATACAGAACTTTATGGTATTGGCTGACGGTTTGGTATGCCTTTCTCCCCTCCTCCAGGTAAAGATCCAAACAGGATTGTTTCTCGACCCACTCCCGAAATATTCCCGACATAAAGAGGATGTAATCGCCGATATGCTTGCGAATCTCTTTCTCCCGGTCCCACTGCTCGGAGTACCACGAAAGATTAGCCTCCAGGAGCATTTCTACAGCAGTTTCCAGCCTTCTCCCCTGGAAATCCCGTATCCGATAGAGGTTTTCCGTACGGGTGAAATGAGCCAAGAGGAGGGAAAGGTAATCGGCGACCTCCACATCCTTGATTCCCAGATCCCGAAAGCTTCTCCGTATCAGCCAATTAAAGCAAGCCAATAA
>Ga0209636_10001993_pt1 | contig 20620 bp, 19 predicted proteins | sample DeeMarSWOR152_54_FD_187464 | JGI IMG/M metagenome (GOLD analysis project Ga0209636, IMG submission 187464) | Marine sediment microbial communities from White Oak River estuary, North Carolina - WOR-1-52-54 (SPAdes) (version 2) | ecosystem: Environmental > Aquatic > Marine > Intertidal zone >...
ACGCGAATAGTGTGATAGTATTGATTCATTCCTTTCCCTTTTGATTTAAGAAGATGATTATATTGACCAAGGTGCCTTTTCCTAACTCAGAAGAAATGTCGAATTGGTCAGCATTCTTTTTTATGTTAGGGAGTCCCATACCTGCTCCAAAACCCATCTCTCTCATTTCATCGGTTGCTGTTGAGTAGCCTTCTTTCATAGCCAGTTCGATATCTTCGATACCCGGGCCCTCATCTTCAAGCTTAATATGAAGTTGCTCGGGAGTAATCGTCAGAGTTAATTCAGCTCTATTGGCATACATTACAACATTCATTTCAGCCTCGTAGGCAGCAATGGCTGCTCGTCTGATGATAGAGGAATTAATTCCGATTTCTTGAAGTATCTCTTTGACTTGGGTAGAGATGTCCCCGGCTTTACTGAAATCTCCTCCTGCAATTTCAAATTTTTGAGATAATACATTCTCCTCGGCCATTTTCTTCATATCTCATGCCGATTGCTCACCCCATGGAGACCGTGACTGTAGAGGAGGCCGCAGGCTTTATACATCATGAATTGCGTGGAAAGGATAGGGAGTCTCTTTTTCTTGGCCAACTCTATGCCTTCTGATTCAGGCTTCTTCCCTCGAACATAAACAATAGCTTTAGCTTCGATGATATCTGCTGTCCTGACTGATTGAGCGTTAGTTAATCCAGTCAGGAGGAGGATTCCTGGCTGGCCGAAGGCCAAGACATCGCTCATCAAATCAGAGCCTCCGGCGAATTCGATTTCTTCGTCTAAGCGGTCGTCGCCGCAGATTATTTCGGCTTGAAGAATTTCTTTGATTTCTTTTAAAGTCATTTTAATGTTCTTGTTCGAGTTGTTTAATGATTAGATCTCTTTTTCTTATTACTCTTTGCGAAGGAGTAATGGTTGTGGGGCAGTTCTCCCAGCAGGCACCGCAGCCGTTGCATTTGTCGATATCGACAAAACGGGCTTTTTTCTTGATTTTTGCCTTAAAATTACCCACATAACCTGAAATTTCTTCGACTTCACTCCACGTGAGGAGCTCAATATTGGGATGTTTCCCGACTTCTGTCATCTTGGGAGTGAGAATACAAGCCGAACAGTCGAGAGTAGGAAAAGTCTTATCAAGCATGGACATGTGTCCGCCGATCGAGGGCTGTTTTTCGACTAGGTAGACTTTTTTCCCTGAATTGGCATAAGTCAGGGCTGCGTGGATGCCTGCTATGCCACCTCCTACGATTAGGACTTCTGGAAGGACCGGAACTTCTTTTTTGGTTAACGGATCGTGAAGAGCAACTCTCCTTACCGCAGCCGAGATTAAGGCTTTGGCCTTTTTTGTTGCCTTTTCCGGGTCTTCTGTTACCCAGGAAACATGCTCTCGAATGTTAGACATCTGGAAATAGAAAGGATTGAGCCCACCTTCAGATGTGACTCCTCTGAAGGTAGGTTCGTGCATAAGAGGGGAACAGGAAGCCACCACAACTCGGTTGAGATTGTGTTCTTTAATGTTCTCCTTGATCAATTCCTGCCCTGGGTCAGAACACATGAATTTGTATTCTTTGGCTACAGCCACATTATCCAGCTTGGAAGCAAAATCGACCACGTCATAGACATTGACCTTTCCAGCGATATTTGTTCCGCAATGACAAACAAAAACTCCAATTCTCGGTTGTCCGTTTTTACTCATTTGCTCCTCCATTACCGATTTTCTCCCACATAGCCTTTAGAGGGATTATGGAGCGGGAGAAACCAAGGTCATCCTTAGAAATGCCCAAAGCCAAGCCCATGAGCTGGGTAAAATAAAGAATGGGCATTTTGACGTCTTCTTTATATTTTTTAACGATTTTGTCTTGAGTGATTTCTAAATTGAACTGGCAGAGAGGACAAATTGTCACGATAACATCGGCACCTTTTCTTTTGGCCTCTTTAAGCAGAACATAATTCAGGTTCACACCAATATCTTCCAAGGTGCCCGCTAAGGAGCCGCCACAGCAACGAGTCTTGGCGGAGTAATCCACCGGTTCAGCGCCGATGGCTCTTATAAGATTGTCCATAGCCACGGGATAATCGGCATCATCGAAATCTGTATACGGCCTCACCAATTGACAGCCGTAGTAGGAGGCAACTTTGAGACCCGTGAGCTTTCTCTTTACGTTTTCCTTGATTTTATCCAAACCGAATTCTTTGGTGAGGAATTCTAAGGGATGAATGACCTTAACTGTTCCCTTGTATTCACAATTAACTTTTTTCAAGCCTTCCAGAATTTTTTCAGCTTTTTCATGTCCACTTGTAAGGAATTGATTAGACTTTTTCATGGTGAGGTAGCAACCAGCGCAAGGGGCAATAATATTCTTTGCTATTTTTTCTGCCAGCGATAGATTCCGCCCGCAGATGGCAGCGGCCATAGTATCTTCGACGGAAAAATAGGCGGTAGCACCGCAGCAATTCCAGTCTTCAAGCTCCTCGAGCTCCATGCCTAGTTCTTTAAAGACTGGAAGAAGGGATTCTTCATAATGCTTGGAACCCGCCTTCAATGAACAACCAGGATAATAGATGTATTCTTTCATTTTGCTTCCTCCGTCACTGCTTTTAGTAAGGAACGCAGTTGCTTTCTATTTTTGATTTTTTCTTTTTTTAAGCTTAAGCGCCCTGTTTTCATTAGATTTATCCCTGTTGAAGTCATTTTAAGGGGGCCAAAAGGATTTTTCAGTCTCAAATACATGTTCAAGACCACCCACAACTCAGAATTCCGACCGTTTTTGGCGATGAGTTTGTGCATTTCTTGAGCCAAAGCAGGGATGGGGAATTTTGAAGGATAAATGTTTTTCTTTATTGCTTCTCTTTTTAGGGTATACATGATATCTGTAATTTTTATGTTTGAAGGACAGCGGACTTGACAGCTGTAGCAGGAAGCACAAAGCCAGGGGGTAAAGCTTTTGAGCACCTCATCCTTGAAGCCGTGTTTGATCATGGCGATTATTTTTCTCGGGGGATAATCCATATAAGTCACCAGCGGACACGAACTGCTGCAAGTCCCGCATTGAATACAGCGACTTATTTCTTCACTAAAGGACAGCTCCTTAATTTCATTAAGGAAATCCTTGTCTAATTCTTCCTCAAATTTGACTTTACTCTGGATTTCCATGAATCCTCCTTTTTAGGGAATTAGGTAATTTTATATGGAAAAGGAATGTATCTTGTTTAAAGGTGAAATGAGATAATTCAAGTTTTAGTATAAGCAATTCTATTAAGTTGTTAATAATAATAAATTTATAATTATAAGGCGCCGGGCGAAACTAAAACAATACTTATTATTTTCAGACCTATCCTCTGTAGGGACTAATTCACAGTGTAACTATAGGAAAAGTATTAAATACCTTATAATTACATTAGATTCTATTTGGAAAAGGTCTTATTGTCAATATTAAAATGAAAAAAAGTTCGAAAATTGAATTTTTTGTACCTATCCCCTATAATTCCCTAAAATGAAATCCAAAATCGATCTCGATCATATTTGTGCTCTAGCTAATTTAAAATTGACTGAAGAGGATAAAAAGCTTCTAGAGCCTCAGATCATCAGGATTGTCAAATGGATAAATAAACTGGAAGAGTTAAAAATTGACGTGAAAAAAGGCGAACTTTATTCATTTTTTTCCTTTACCCTCCCTTTTCGGAAAGATAAAATCAAACGATCCCTTCCGGCTGAGGAAGCTTTAGCCAATTCCCCAGAAAAGAGTAAGGGATTCATCAAAGCTCCTAAAGTCATTGAAGAGAAATGAGCCTTACCTCCTTGAGTGCAACCGAACTTAGTACCTTGATAAAAAAGAAAGAAATAAAAGCCGAGGAAATTATATTGGCATATTTAGAAAGAATACAGGAAAGAGAAAAAGAGATCTCAGCCTTTATTACTGTCTTAGAAGAAAGAGCTTTATTTTCAGCGAAGAAGATCGATAAAAAGAAAAAAAAGGGAAAGCTGGCTGGGATTCCTGTGGCCATCAAAGACAATATTCTGACCAAGGGAATCCGGACAACCTGCGCCTCAAAAATACTGGATAACTACATCCCTCCCTACAGTGCAACTGTAGTTAAAAAACTTGAAAAGGAAGACGCTGTCATCATCGGAAAAACGAACCTGGATGAATTCGCCATGGGCTCTTCCACCGAGAATTCGGCTTTCTTTCCTACCAGAAATCCCTGGGACTTGAGAAGAGTCCCGGGAGGTTCGAGCGGAGGGTCAGCTGCAGCCGTGGCTGCCGGGGAGACGGCGGCTTCCTTAGGTTCTGATACAGGGGGGTCGATCAGGCAGCCTGGAGCTTTTTGTGGTGTTGTTGGACTCAAGCCCACTTACGGTCACGTTTCCCGATACGGTCTGGTCGCCTTTGCCTCTTCATTAGACCAGATCGGGCCCTTAACAAGAACAGTCGAAGACAATGCGCTCTTGACTCAAATCATCGCTGGTCCAGATCCGCAGGATTCTACGATTTCTTCCCAACCTGTCCCTGACTACCAAAAAGAATTGGGGAAGAGACTGGCTTCAGTAAAAGCGGCCTATCTAAAGGAAAAATCTCTGGAAGGAATCGACAATGAAGTCAAGGATTCCTATTACCAAACACTAAGGGCTCTGGAAGAAACAGGTGCTGAGCTGTGGGAAATGGATTTTCCTTCCTGGGAGTATGCCCTTGCCTGTTATTACATTATTGCTCCTTCTGAAGCCAGCTCAAACTTGGCTCGATATGATGGGATTCGCTACAGGTTTCGGCATCCCCGATACAGCAATCTCAAAGAGATGTACCTGAATACAAGGTCAGAAGGCTTTGGCCAGGAGGTAAAAAGAAGAATTCTCCTCGGAACTTTTGCCCTGAGCTCAGGGTATTATGATGCCTACTACATGAAAGCAGCTCAAGCAAGAAAACTTATCTGCCAGGAATTTGAAAAAGCTTTTGCCAAAGTCAATTTTATTCTGACTCCAACAACACCCGAACCTGCCTTTTTAATAGGAGAAAAGGAAGATCCCATTGCCATGTATCTTTCTGATATATTTACAGTAACAGCAAGCCTGGCCGGCATTCCAGCTCTAACTCTTCCCATCGGGTTAAGCAAAGGTAATTTGCCTATTGGGATTCAAATCATGACAAATTTTTTTCAAGAATCTCGTATCTTTAAACTTGCTTTTTTACTTGAAAAAAAAGTAAAATTTGACAATAATAAATTAAATTTGCACAAAAAGGAGGAGTAATGTTAAGAAAAAGTCTTCCTATGATTACTATTGTTCTTCTCCTATTTCTACTCCAGAGCTGTGCGCAGAAACCTGAGCAGGGCCTCTTAAAGAGATACTTTCACGCCGTCTCCTTGAATGATGTGACCACCATGTCAACCATAGCTTTGGAACCGGTTGCTATGGAGGCAATGAGCTGGAAAATCGTTAAAGCCAGCGAGGAGAAAATTAATCCTGCCAGTCTGCCTGAGTTGGACAAGCTGGAGAAAGATTATAAGAAAAAACTCGAAGACCATGTGGGCCCAACCGTCGATGCAGATGATGCTCTTTATGCAGCCAAGGAGAAATTAAGAACAGCCCGAACTCGAGCAGCAAGAAGAGCAGCCCAAAAGGAAGTCGAAGAGGCTCAGGTCAAGTTTGATGAAGAACGTGAAATTCATAGACAACTCCAGAGAAATTATAATGAAGCCAAAGCTGCTGCAGCCAGGGAAGAGGAAATCTCTTCTTTTTCTCTCGGAGCTGGCGAGCTTCCCAATATAAGAGAGATGAAGGGTGAGGTTCATGCGAAAGAAGTGGAAGTGATGATCCAAACTGGGTCAGGAGCGAAGAATTATAATTTTTGGCTGAGAAAGTACGATCTCAGTGACGAAACCTTAGGAAGACACTTCCGTGGAAGATGGATTATAGTTGTTATTGAACCCCTCAGCTGATTTTTCATTCTTTATCTTTTTCTTTATTTTCGTTTATAATCAGTTTGTTTGGGCCGTTAGCTCAGAGGGAGAGCACCGGCCTTTTAAGCCGGGTGTCGTTGGTTCGAGTCCAACACGGCTCACCACCCCTAAGCGCCCCTGTCGTCTAGCCTGGTCGAGGACATCGCCCTTTCAAGGCGGCAACACGGGTTCAAATCCCGTCGGGGGCGCTTTTTTATTGTTTCCACTACTTTAAATTTTAATCATAAATTATGATTTTTTAGCCTTCTTGCCTGTCCCAGGCCATTATATGTCCTATTACCGATACCAGAATAGAAAGCAAAATCAGCTAGGGTATTTAAGTTTATTCTCGTTTTTTCATCTATACTTTCCTGCACATCATAAGTTGCTTTTCCCATGAATCCAATAATTTTTTCCTCGGAGAAACAGGCAATTTCTGTCTTCAGTCGGTGCTGAATGACTCTTATTTTTTTAAACTCTTCTTGAACTCGGGAAGAGATCTTCACCTCTGAAAAGGCATTCCACTTCTTCAGGAGAGAAGAAAAGACTTGTCTGGGTAGAGGAAAGAGTTGTTCTTCTTCATTTTCAAAGATTGTTGGTGAGCAGAATTCCAGGATGATTTTCTTTTCATCCTGGGCATGGGAAGTAATTTCTTCAAAAGAAGTGAAACTCGCTTTTTTCCCTTGCTGCCAATCGACTCTTTCGATTAAGATTTCTCCCTCAGAAAATTTGAGCGGTTTCATTTTATTCAGAAAAAAGAGCAATCCCTGCATAAGGGATTCAAAAATCTTCTCCGTAAGATAGGTGATCCTGAAAGACGTCGTTCGGCCAGGAACAAGAAGAGAATAACCGCGGGAAGATTTTGCTCCTTTTAGAAAGGGAGAAATGGTTAAAGGTATTTCATCCTGAGAATCTTGGATTTCTTTGGCCAGGATTTGATTGTTCTCAGAGAGAACATCGAGAATCAGGGCATAAAGGTTTTCTTCTCCTCCTCCTAGGACTTTAATTTCCCTCTGAGAATTGAACTTGATTAAAACGCTACCGATCAATTTGAATCAACTTTTTTTCGGGGAAGCCAGACAGCCATCTCACCTATCCTCCGGTGTGACCAGACATAGTAAGGCATTGCAACCAACCGGACATCCTCATCAGCATCCTTTCCTGTTAGCATGTTTATCCCGCCGAGAAGTTCGGGATGGAATTTAACCTCAAAATTCATATCATCTTTTACTTTTTCATGGGCGACGACTCTCCGAACCGGGATGGGAAGATTGAGTTCGATTAAGTCATCCATTTCCTCTTTGAGTTCAGGATCGCGGTGAAGGCTCAAGGAATAAGCCGCTCCTTCCATGATTTTAAAGACATTGGCTTCATTTTTCCCTTTTCTTGCGCTTTTTAGCACAGAGAGAATAATGTGTCAAATCAAGCCAAATTCCTTTCCATTTGACAATAAAAAACGACATTCTTTAAAATAGGCAAAGCTTGAAATCAGGTTAATCTGGACACTGAGTAATGCCTGTTTATTTCATCGATACCATTATCATCGTTTTTTACATGGGAGCGATCCTTGTTTTTGGGCTCTTCTTCCGCAAGTATGTCTCTACCACTGAAGATTTTTTCTTGGCCGGCAAAATGCTTCCCTGGTGGGTTATCAGCTTCTCCATTATCGGCACCAACATCGGAGCCTATGACTATCTCGGAGCGGCTGGAGGCGCTTTCCGCTTTGGTATTGCTCAGGCTAATTATGAATGGCTGGGGGCGATTCCGGCCATGATTGTCTCAGCTCTCCTGGTGATTCCCTATTTCTGGAGAAACGGCGTCTACACAGTGCCTGAATATCTAGGGAAAAGATACCAGGAAAGTGTGAGAACTATCGAGGCTGTGATTTATGGTCTCTTTCTGGTGGCGCTGCTGGGAATTTTTTTCTGGGCCAGCGGGCTCATGCTCCATACGTATTTGGGCTGGCCCTTGAGACTGAGTATCATGATTACAGCGGTCATTGTTGGTGTCTACACTATAACAGGTGGATTAGCGGCGGTGGCGGTTACAGATGTAGTGCAACTTGGAGTCATGTTTGTAGGAGGGATTTCAGTAGCCATTATAGGATTCTGGAAAGCTGGAGGGGTAAAAGTTTTTTTTGCCAATCTGGCCTCTGCTCATCCTCAGCATCTGAAGGTTTTTCTTCCCTTGGACAATCCCTATTACCCCTGGCTGGGGATGATTTTTGGTCTGGGGCTTGTTCTGTCTCCGGCTTGGTGGTGTGCGAACCAATCCATCATTCAAAGGACCCTCGGAGCGAGAAGTGAATGGGATGCCAAAGCCGGCATGCTCTTTGCAGCTTTTCCCAAGACACTGGTTCCCCTTTTGGTTATTTTACCCGGATTTTTTGCCTTGATGTTTGCTTCACCTTCTGAAATTACAAACCCTGACCAGGCACTTCCCTGGGTGATAAAGAATCTCCTTCCTCCAGGCTTAGCAGGGCTTGTTTTCGTGGCCTTCATTGCCGCTCTTCATTCTAGTGTGGATTCTACTCTCAATTCCGCCTCGACCCTGTGGACAAGAGACATCTACCAGCGCTACATCCGGCGCCAAGCTTCTGACCGCCACTACCTCTTTGTGGGCCGGATGGTCACTGGGGGTTTTGTCGTCTTTGGCGTTCTTTTTGCCCCGATGACAGATAAGTTTCCCGGAATTTATGTAGCCATGCAGAATCTCCTTTCTTTTTTCCAAGGACCGACCCTGGCCACTCTTCTTTTAGGAATTTTATGGTGGAGGTCAACCAGGTGGGGTGGTTTCTTTGGGCTCACGGGAGGAGTGGCCTCTGCAGTGGTGATGTTCTTGTTTAAGTTAAACTTTCTCTATGTTGCCTGGTGGTCCTTTGTGGCCTCAGGTCTCATAAATGTCATCGTCAGTCGCCTCACTCCGCCAGAGAAGCCGGAGAAATTAAGGGGACTTGTCTATGGTTTTATCGAAAGGGATAAAAGGGCGCAGGAAATATTGAAGCACAAGGCGGAAGGATGAATTTTTTGGAACAAATTCCAATTTCTTCGGCTAAGTTCATAATCACTCTCCTCTACCTCCTTTTGGCTTTTTGGGTTTTTCGCCGGCCTAAGAGTTATATTCTTGAAGGAACTCCGACAAAGCGACGTTGGCAGGATTTGCGTATTTGGGCCCTGCTGCTTATCGGAATTCAGATTGCTCTCTATTTGATTTTTTAAAGATGAAAAGAGATTTTTCGCCGCTGAGATTAGTCGGAATTTTTTGGCTTTTCTTAGGAGGAATCGTTCTTGTTTCAGCGATTTTTCCTCCCACCAGAATAGGAAAAATCATCGATTTGATTGCAGGGGGATTGCTGTTTCTTATGGGGGCTCTTTTTATTCTACTCTCCTTAAGAAGAAAAAGATGAAAATCATCTATCCCCGAATCAACGAGTCCAGAGTCAGGACTGTTTTTCAAAGAGGCCTTTTCAACCGCAAGAAGAAGATCGTCAAGGTTGAAGCAAATTATTTGCCCTGTTATCTCTTTGAGCTTTGTTTCCTAAGCAAAAGGAAAAAGAAGACTTTTTCCGTCATCTGCGATGGCTTAAAAGGAAAAGTCAGACGTATCGAGTGGCCGCAACCCCTGAGTTCTTCGCGTTTAGGTTCATGTGAAGTCATTTTGGATGAAGCAGCAGCTTTAGAAAAAGTCAAAGAACAGGTCCGCTGGTTTTCTTTTCGCTTTGGTCTTAGGATACAGAAAAAGTATAGTTTGGAATCAGTGAATCTTTTGGGGAAGATAGGATATCCTTTTTGGGTCGTCTACTGCAAGAAAGATAGTTCTTATAACTTTGTTGTCTATGATGGCCTTTCAGGAAAGAAGGAGGACTATTTCGCTAAAGAAATTTTTTTAGAACTTTTTGGTCTTTAGATTGACAGGGCTTTTACATTGGAGTAAAGTTCAGGGTTAAAATCAAGAGGAAAGAAGAAAGATGTGCGGGATTTTCGGAATTATCTTCGAGGATTTCCGAGAAGATTTAGGGAAGATTCTACTGGATGCCGGGAGGAAGCTTACTTACAGGGGGTATGATTCTGTTGGAATGGCTGCTTTTAATGAAGATTCTGTTGAATTGAAGAAGGATGTGGGCGAAATTGAAGAGGTCAATAAGAAATTCAATTTTAAAAAACTAAAGGGGAATAAAGGAGTCGTCCAGCTGCGTTGGGCAACCTTTGGTCCTCCCTCTCAAGAAAATGCTCAGCCTCATTATGGTTGTTCGAGAGATATTCTCGGAGCTCATAACGGAAACATAGTCAATACCAAGCAACTCATCAAGGATTATAAGAAGCAAGGTCATGTATTTCAGGGTGAAAACGATGGCGAAGTCATAGTTCATGTGGTGGAGGATAGCCTCAGGCAGAAAAAGGACATGAATGCAGCCATTCAAGAGGCAGATACCATCCTTAAGGGCGATTATGCTTATGTCATAACAGAGAGAAAATCCGCCAAGATGTACTGTGTCAAGAAGTACTCTTCTCTCTTTCTTGGAATAGGCGATGATTTCATCTGCTGTTCTTCTGATTTGCCTTCTATTATTCAGTTCACCGATGAAATCGTTCCCATCTATGATGGCGAATACGTCGAATTCAGCTGGGATGCTTGTCAAATCAGGAAACTCTCTTCAGGAAAGAGGGTCAAAAGAGACTCCTACCGCTGCTCATTGGATATTGAGCAGGTTCGAAAAGGGGAATTTCCCCATTTCATGCTTAAAGAAATTCATGAGCAACCCGAAAAGGCTCAAGCCCTGATAAATTTCTTAAATGAATCAGAGCAAACACGGGAATTCCTGAAGAGTCTGAAGGAAGAATCCCGATTTTACCTCATCGGATCAGGTTCATCTTATAATGCTTGTGTCCTCGGGAGTTATTATCTGAACAAGATTGCAGGAATCGAAGCCATACCCATCGTAGCGGGTTCATTTAAGGAGTTTTTTGGGTTTGGTGACCTTCATCGCGATGCTTATGTGCTGGTCTCCCAGAGTGGAGAAACCAAAGACGTGATCACGGTTTTAAATTATTTAGAAGAAAGAAGAGTCAAGAAGATATTTGCCGTGGTGAATGTCCTGGGATCTTCTCTTCAGCTCAGAGTAAAAAGATTTCTTCCGCTCCTCTCTAATATCGAGATCAGCGTTCCCGCCACCAAGACCTACACCAATCAGGTCATTATTTTTCTCTATCTAGCGATGAAACTCAGTCAAATCAAAAGAAAGGAAAGCAATGCCTTAGAAGAAGAATTTGAGAAACTGCCTTCCCTTATCCAGGGAACTTTATCCCATACTCAAGATCAATGCCGACAGATAGCTAAAATGTTAGCTGCTAAGGATTATCTTTATTACTTGGGATATGGAATAAGTTATGGGGCATGCCTTGAGGCAGCTTTGAAAATGAAAGAAATTACCTACATCCCCTGCGAAGGGATGTATTCTTCTGAGTTCAAACATGGCCCCTTGGCTATCATCAAGAAAGACGACTGGGTTTTATTCATCTCCACCCTGGAGGATTCATACATGACCCTCTCCCATATTAATGAAGTGAGCTGCCGGGGAGGCAAGACCTGCATCATTGCTCCCCAGGATGATTCGCTTGCTCTGAATTCAGAATTCCTCATTCCCTTGCCCTCTCAAAATAGTTTCTTGGTGCCCTTACTGGGAGTCGTGGTTGGCCAACAGATTGCTTATCATGTAAGCCAGGAGAAGGGAATCAATCCTGATCAGCCAAGGAATATCAGTAAAACCCTTACAGTGGATTGATTCTCTGACGAGGTCAGAATTCTATAGCTTCTACTCTTCTTCAACAATGATGATCGGACATTTAGTTTTTCTTTTAAGGCGGTTCACTGCCGAGCCATGAAGGAAGCGGGAAAGCCTTGATCTTTCAGTTCTAGTGAGAATAGTCATCTCCGGATTCTTATCTTCGATCACTTTCAGGCATTCCTCGGTGAACTCTCCTTCTGCCATATGGATTGACCAATCGATTCTCAGAGAAGCCGCTGCTCGGGAGATCTCTTCAGTTATTTTTTTCCCTCTCTCTGTGTATTCCTTTAAAATAGACCGATAGAGTTTCATGCTTGGCTTATCACCCATGAATCCCACATCAAGCATTTTGTCCAAAACAAGGTGAGGTAAATCAGGGTCAACGATGAAAAGGATGATCAAGCGAGCCTTTTCTTCCTGGGCTTTCTTTAAGGCAAAGTCAATTGTCTTTGGAGATTGCCTTGTTGTGGAAAGAGTAAGCAAGATCGTTTTCACTTTAGCCCTCCAGAGAGAAGTTTTTTTCCAAAGGAGACCTCTTTATATTTTCAGGCCGACAAGAGGCCAGTATATTTTTACCATGACAAGAAATGTAATCCAGGAAATAATATTCAAGAATATTCCTGCCTTGACTGCGTCTGATATCTTGTAATATCCAGAAGCATAGCAGATGGCATTGGGAGGAGTTCCCATGGGCAAACTGAAGGCTAATCCCGCAGGCACAGCCACCGCATAGACGATAATGATAGGGCTGATATTGTATGATTCTCCCAGTGCAAAGGCCAGAGGAAGCAGAATGGCCACGGTCGCTGCGTTGCTGATGCCTTCGGTCAAGAACTTGGCGAGGAACGTAAGGATAATGATGAATGCGAAGGGCGTGAGGGTGAAAGGAGAAAGAGCTTGGTTGGCCAGCCATTCAGCAGCCTGAGTATGGTCTAAGGCAAAGCCAAGAGCAATGGCTCCGCCGTACATTAATATCACACCCCAATTGACATATTCTTCGATTTCTTTCCAGTGGACAATATTGAAGACAAAGAGAGAAACAGCTGAAAGGATGGCAATGCTGGCCAGTCCTATCGTATTGCTGAGAGTCATCCAGCACAGAATGGTCACCACCATGATTAGACCTACCGCTTTCTCTTCTCGCGCCATTTTCCCCAGCTGTTTAATTTCCTTCCTTAAAGTGTTCTCTGCTAGAGTCACATCTTCAATTTCTATTCTGAAAAAAAATCGGATGGCTGCATAGGCAAAGGCAAGCATTACTAAAACTATCGGAACCACGGCTATCATCCATTCCAGAAAGCTGATTCTCAATCGGTATTCTTCCCAGAGCATTCCTATAGCCAAAGGATTGCGTGCTCCTCCCAGTAGAGTAGCTACGCCTCCTATTACCGAACCCCAGGCTAGGGATAGAAAAAGAGCCTTTCCGTAAGAGCTTTTTCCTGGCTTGAGTTTTAAGCTTCGAGCAATATCCAGGATGATAGGAAACATTAAAGCGGCCACCGCGTGAGCCGGCATCCAGAACGCCAGAAAAGCTGAGGACAGGAGCACGCTCATGAGCAGAGCCTGGGGGGATTTTTTGATCCTGGTCAGGAAAATTAGAGCCAGACGGGTGCTTAATCCTGATTTCATCAAGGCTGCTGCCAGGATGAACGCTCCCAGGATGAAGAATACTGCGCGGTTGCCGAATAGAGAAAAAGCTGTTTTGGTATCCATGACTCCTAAAAGAGGAATGAGCACAATAGCCAGCAGGCTGGTGATAGCCAGCGGGATAATATTGGTCATCCAGAGAACTAAACAGAGAATAAAAATAACTATGGCCTTTTGGGCTTCCAGGTTTAATCCTTCTGGCCTAAAGAATTGAAGAAGCAGGAAGAAACCAATGAAGATGACTATCATGCTCAGGGTTCGCCAGCTTCTCATTCTTTTGACCTCTTTTTTTTCCAGAGCCAGAATAAATAGACCGCAGGAGCTTGATAGAGGGCCAGAATAACAGGTGAGAGAATGATCCAATAAATGTTAATATCAGGAATAAAGAGAACAATAAAGAGGGCAAGTCCTCCTGCAGAGGCCAGGACAACAGCTCCCAACCAGAGGCAGGAATGAACTTTCTTCATGATTCATTTATATCTTTTCATTCCAAAAAGTGCAAGATGCAGGCTTGATTTATTGACTCTGATTTTTTCCTGTGCTATAAGCTTTAGCCCAAATTCCCTCTCTTGAATATAAAAAGGAGGAATTTCTATGAGAAAAATACTTCTCCTGATTCTATTGCTTTTGCCCGGGCTAATCATACTCCAAGCAGATAAGAAAAAGGATATCTGGGAACGTTTTCAGTTTTTTGTAGGTGAGTGGGAAGGCAAGGGAGAAGGAAAATCTGGAATTTCAAAGGTTGAGAAGAATTTCCAGTTTATCATGAACGGAAAATACCTTTATCTGAAGACCAAAGCTGTCTTCGAACCCCAGGAAAATAATCCTAAAGGGGAGGTTCATGAAGACTGGGGGTTTTTCAGCTATGATCTGTTAAAGACCTTCAATGTTATATTCGAAATTTCTTAAAGCGAAAAAAATAGCCTTAAAATAGCTCAAGAAACTTATCCAGAAAAGTTCAAATATTTCCAGAACAAGAACATTCCACAATCCACAATTTTTTTCGTTATTTTGCTTTTTTGTGCGACTAAATATACGAAGGACCTGCTGCGCTGGCTGGGCAGGGTCATACCCTCCTTTAGCACCCTTTAGCTTATTTTCCCTAAAAAACAGCCAGCGTTTTCTTTATTTCCCCCTCGAATTAATATTCAATAGAATCAGAAAAAATAAATTTACCCTTCAGCCTTGTTCTTAATCAGCAAAGTTAATCTACCGTAATCCAGCCAGCCTCTTCCTTGCATCCTCAATCTCAGCAATACCAGGCTCAGCGTCCTTCCAGAGTTCGAGGAATTTTTAATAATGCTCTATGGCTTTTTCCTTCCAGCATTTCTCCTGGTGAATTTTAACTGGGCTACCTTCGCCATTTTTTCAAGGATTTTGTAATGGGAGTTAGTATTGCCCCTCATTTTGTATCTATAGGTAGGAGTTTCGATTTATTGAGACTCACTCCGGGAAGTTCATCCGGCGGAGCAGGTCTTGGAAGCGTGGGTCGGAGCGGAAGGGATCGAATACAGGTTCTACTTTCAATTGATGTATGAAAAAGTCGCGCTGTTCATATCCTTTTTGCAACCACTCAAAGGCCTTATCCTTCTCACCCAAGTGGGCATAGACGGCCCCAATGAAAGTAGGCATCCTGGCACCCCATTCCTTGGTTAGCTCCCCAAGCATATTCTGTGCTTGCTTTTTCCTACCCGCCATCGCATGGGTTAATGTGCTCATTAACACAGCAAATTCTCCTGTCTTCTGGCCCGCTGTCATGGCTTCTTCAAACATCGATTTTTCCCTATAGGTCATTGCGAGATAGGTATACGCTAGGACCCATGTAGGATCAAGCTCGATTGCCTTCTGCAATTGTTCAATCGCCTGGTCGTATTGGCGTGCGAAGTAAAAGATGACCCCCAAATCATCATTTGCTTGGATTGAGACTGGGTCCAGCTCCAGAGCCAGTTTCGCTTTAGCAATGGCTTCCTTATGGTGTCCTATTGCCGATAAATATCTGGCATAATCACGGTAAGTTCGTTCGTAGCCTGGATTTAGTTCAAGGGCGCGCTTAAATTCTCTCTCAGCACCTGGCCAGTCCCAATCATAACACTTTTTGACTGCTCCCAGGGCAAGGTGAGCTTCGGCAAGCGTGTCATCTATTTTCAAAGCCTTTAGCGCGGCCTCTCTCGCCTTCGGATAAGCCTCTTCAGGCAGGAGCATACCAAAGCTCGATTGCATAACATAGACCGCCGCCAATCCAGCATAGGGGAGTGCGTAGGTTGGGTCTATTTCGATCGCCTGCTGGAAATACTCAACGGCCCTCTTGAATCCCGCCGGCACCTTATTTTTGAAGTAACCCCCTTTGAGATAGGCATCGTGAGCCTCAGGATTAATCACGTAAGCGCTGGCCAATAGCGCCTCTTCCTCAGATGTCAGCTTTACGTTGATCTCTTTTGCAATGACCTGGGCTACTTCCCTTTGCAGTGCCAGTACGTCGACTAAGTCGCGTTCGTAATCCCAGGCGCCCAGATTCCGCTCAGTTGCCGCCTCGATGAGCTTGGCTGTGATACGTACCTTTTCACCGACCTTCATCACTGTCCCTTCCAAAACAGCACCAACGTTTAATTCTCTGGCAATTTCCGAAAGCGGCTTTCGTATATCCTTGTACGTCATTGCGGAAGTACGCGAGATGACTCGCCGCAATCCACTGAATTGCGACAGCTGGGTGATTAAGGCATCGGTCATCCCATCTACAAAATACTCTTGTCCTGAATCGCCAGATAGATTCTCCAGTGGTAGCACAGCAATCGAATTAATTACCTCTCTACGTTCAGTGAATAAATAGATTCCAATAACAATAAACAAAATCAAGAGAGCAGCAACACAAACACCATATACAACAGATTTTTTCCATCCAACTTTACTTATTTTTTCTGTTATTGGCCTTTTCTTGAGACGAATCCTATCTTTGGTTGGAATGCCTTTTTCTATCTTGGTCAACTCAGAAAGTAGATCTTCTACGCTTTGATATCTCCTCTCTCTATCCTTCTCCATGCATATCAGTATCAATCGGCTAAGATCTTCTGATACATCAGGATTGAGCTTCCTTGGATCTTGAGGTATTTGCGTCTTATGTTTTAAAGCCACACTTAAGGCAGTATCTCCCTTGAAAGGAACACTCCCAGTGACCATCTCAAACAGGATAACTCCCAACGAGTAGATATCTGAACGCTGGTCTGCCTCTTCTCCCTCTGCTTGTTCAGGGGATATGTAGTCCGGTGTTCCAATCATCACTCCTGTCTGAGTGACTCCAGGCGCTTCAACAGTGCGAGCTATCCCAAAATCCATGATCTTAGCCTTGCCTTTTTCATCTATCATGATGTTTTGCGGCTTTAGATCTCGATGCACAACTCCTAGCTCATGAGCTTCAGCCAACCCTTCGCACACTTGTTTGGCTATTTTAATAACTTCCTTGATTGGAACCTTTCCAGTTCTCTTTATCAAGCTTTTTAAATCTTCACCAGACACATATTCCATGGTGATGAAATAAGTTCCCTCTTCTTTCCCAATATCATGCATACGGCAGATGTTCCTGTGAGAGACCTTCCTGGCGATTTTCAACTCATTCCTGAATCGTTCAATAGTCTGCTCATCTTCAGCAATTTCAGGTTTAAGAAGTTTTAGCGCTATCTTTTCCTTAATTTCTGTATCATGGACCTTGTAGACTCTACCCATGCCTCCTTTTCCCAGTTCTTCTAAAATCTTATACCTTCCAGCCAAAATACTGCCAATTTTCAATGCTCTCATGGGAATCTGGAGAGTTTCTGTGGGTGCAGAGATCTCCTCAGGAGGGATGAGTTGTGTTCCGCACTCTTTACAAAACTTAGAATCGGAGGGATTATCAAAATGACATTTGGGGCACTTCATAGTTTCTATAGTCCCCTATAATTACTTGAGGAAAGAATAACAATTACTATTGGAAGTGTCAATAAAAGTGGAAAACGCTAGCTTTCAAGAGAAGCTAACCTCTTCTTAGCATCCTCAACCTCAGCAATTCCCGGGTCAGCGTCTTTCCAGAGGTCGAGGAATTTCTCGTAATGCTCGATGGCTTTGCCCTTCCATCCTTTCTGTTCGAATATCTTGCCCAGCATGTAGAAGCTCTTGGCATATATATCGCCATAATACAGTCTGCCTGATGTAAGGAGAGTTATTCTTTCGTACTCTTCTCGAGCTTTCTCCAAATCTCCTGCCTTGTAATATACCAATGCTAAAGGATCAAGAAATAATGCATGCGCTTCCTCCCAACTGGCTGGGTTACTTTGATAAGGAACCAAAGATGAAGCTTTCTTAAAATATTCAATAGCTTTGGAAAGATTACCTCTTTCAAGCTCTATCATACCCATCAAATGATGATAGTATCTTATGGCTTTCCAGTTCATTCCTCTCTCGATTAGCACTTTAAGTTCATCTGCAGTTTTTTGGGCTTCATCTATTGATTTCAGCTCAAGGAAGGTAACTCCTTTTCCATATAAAGCAAATCTTTCATATGATAGTTCTCCTGCTTCTGCAGCGTTGCTGCGGGCATTACTGTACTCTTTCAATGCTTCCTCAAAATTTCCAGATTTTAGGTGTGCATATGCTAATAGAATATGGAAGTAAGATTGACCCTCCTTATTACCAAGCTTTTGTTCCAGTTTAATTCCCTGTTTCGACTCGTTTTTTGATTTATCAAATTTTCCCTGCATTAAGTATAAAGGCCCCAACTTTTCTTTAGCCCATAAATGAGCAGCTTGTTCCTCTAACTCCATGAGCTTCAGATATTCATTCTCTGCTCTTATCAAATCCCCTTTACAAAGGTAAATATCACCTTTTACCCAGAAATGATTATAATTGGCCGGATTGAGGGAAAAAGCTTTATCCGCTTTAACGAGGGCCAGTTCATATTTTCCTTGACAAAGATAGCTTCGCGCTAAAAACGAAATAACTATTGGATTCTCCAAAAATTCACCCAGATGAGCCTCAAGAGCTTCCCTTGCTTTATCATACAGTCCTTTAGCCATGAATGCCATTGATAAATGCGCAACAGAGAAAGGGTTTTCAAGATCCTCTTTAAATCTTTCTATAGCCTTATCCCATTCTTCTAAAATCAAGTACAACCTACCTAAGTTGAAAAGTCCAAGAGATTCTTTTGGATAAACCTCTACTAATTTACTAAATGCGTCAATGGCTTTATCGTATGTTCTTTCAGATTTATTGTAGAAACTCCCCTGTAGGATATAGCGCTCTTTATCAGATACCCGATCTATAAATTCTAAAGCTTTTTTCATGTACTTATCTCTCTCAGATGGATAACCTAGGTTAGCATAATTCACTGCTATATATCTGTAGGCCAAAGAAAATTCAGGATCAATAGCTATTGCCTTCTCGAAAAATTGAATACTTTGATGCATATCTCCCTTGTCCTGATACTTAATGCCTTCAATATAATATTTAAAAGCTTCTGGAGACGAGGTAGTAATCTTTTCCACTTCTTTATCAATGTCGCTGGCTATAGCTTCCTCTGAAAGTTTAAAATTCGCCTTGATCCTCCTGGTCAGCTCATCCACTATGGAGAACATACTCTTTTCTCCCATCCCTTCCACCGATTCTGAACCAATAAGTTCTCCAGTGCTTGCTTCCTGAAGCATAACATTGATCCTGATATTATCGCCTGCCTTGGCATAGGCACCCTGCAGTAGATGATTAACCCCTCCGCGAGAAGCAACTTCCTCCAAATCCTTAGAAGAAAAACTTTTTGCTTCCAGTAGATTCAGTTCCCCTAGAATATTGAACAGCCTATCTCTCCCTAATACCCTGATGTGCTTTGATTGAGAGAGGTCTGCGATCAGTAATTCAGAAAGCGCTTTTCTCCAATGGTCTAAACTCTCATCTCCAGTGTTGTTTTCGAAGTACATGACAGCGAGAGAGGGTTTATCTGTTGGAATTGGAACAGCTTCTTTTTGAGGTAGAAGCTGCCAGATAATTATTGCTATAGCCGCAATGGCAACAACAGCTAAAGCAACGACAAAGAACTTCTTCAAACCAAATGTTACGGTTATCTCCTTAGAAGTGATGGGTTTTTTCTTGGGAATCACCCTCTCTAAGAGAGGAAGACCTTCCTCTATCTTCTCTAGTTCAGAAAAGACTTCATCTGCTTCCTGATACCTGCTCTGTCTATCCTTCTCCATGCATTTAAGAATAAGGCGACTTAGGTCCTCAGGAATCTGTACATTCAGCTCCTTAGGATCTTTAGGCATCTCGCTTTTATGCTTCATAGCAATGCTTAGAGGCGTATCTCCTTCAAAGGGTAACTTCCCGGTCATCATTTCATAGAGAATGACTCCCAACGAATAAATATCAGAACGCTGATCAACTTCCTTCGCTTCCGCTTGTTCAGGAGATACATACTCTGGTGTTCCTATCATGATGCCTTCACCAGTAATCCCTTTTGCCTTAAGCGAGCGAGCTATGCCAAAATCCATTATCCGGGCATTACCCTCTTTATCAATCATGATATTGCTGGGCTTTAAATCACGATGGACAACTCCCAGCCTATGAGCCTCAGATAGGCCGTCGCATACCTGCTTAGCTATTGATATTGATTTACCTATGGGTAATTGACCTATTCGTCGAATCGTGCTCTTTAAATCTTCACCTGGCACATATTCCATTGTGATGTAATGAGTTCCTTCCGTCTCACTCAGATCATACATTTGGCAGACGTTCTTGTGTCTGATTTTTCGAGCAAATTTCAGCTCGTTGCTGAATCGTTCAATAGTCCTCTTATCCGAAGCTATCTCGGGTTTGATGAGCTTTAAGGCAACCTCTTCTTTTATCTTTGTATCTTCTACTCGATAAACCTTACCCATACCGCCTTTACCAAGCTCTTCAATGATCTCGTACCTGGAGGCAAGCGTAGTTCCTCTAGTTAGTTCTTCTTTGGGAGTTTCGAGAGTCTCAGTGGGTGCAGAGATTTTTTCTGAGGGATGGAGGGGTGCTGCACAATTACTGCAAAAACGCGCAGTATCAGTATTGTCTGAACGACATTTAGGGCATTTTATAGCCACTGTAATCCCTTTTCGCTAGCTTGGCAAAAGAATATCAATTAATGAAGAAAGAGTCAAATTGAATAATGCTTTTTGTCAACGCAAAGCAAAAACTTCCGGTTTTGTGCAAAGCAATAATTTCCGGTTTTACCATTGATTAAGCTTGCCTTTGTAATTGTATTTTTTCCATGGA
>Ga0209636_10001994_pt1 | contig 20614 bp, 17 predicted proteins | sample DeeMarSWOR152_54_FD_187464 | JGI IMG/M metagenome (GOLD analysis project Ga0209636, IMG submission 187464) | Marine sediment microbial communities from White Oak River estuary, North Carolina - WOR-1-52-54 (SPAdes) (version 2) | ecosystem: Environmental > Aquatic > Marine > Intertidal zone >...
CTTGTAGGTGAAGGGATCATTGGTACAGGCAATTTTGATGGAACGAGATTTTTCAATAGGTCGCCAATTCCTTTGTGGTGGCCACACCATGGCCTTCCTTTGATGATCTTTGAACAGAGTTGTCTCATTCAGATACCGACACAATTCGTTTAAGACCCCCTACTTGATGTTGAACCAAAAATAATACGGTAATATTGTGGTAACACCAGCCTAAAACAACCTTGGGAGGTGATCCAATCACGTGTAATTGACCTTTGATTTTTCTGACAGAACGTTCTTCTTCAATCAAGTATTTGACGTGATCATAAACAGTAGTCTTTGGTAGATCCAATATGCGTATTAACTCCCTGGTGGTGATTCCTTGATGCTTTTTTATGGTGTCAAAGATGTGTTTCGTCAGTGTTTTACCCCTGGGAAAATTCCGGAATTCTGAATCGTAATTTTCAGATACCTGGTCTAACTGCGCTTTCAATAGTGCCTTGTCAGTATTACCAATCTCAGAAGCAGGTACAAAAAAGGTATCCAGGGTAATCTGTTCGGGTCCTTGAGAAGCAGTGTTACAAGCATCCATCGGATCGTCCCACTAACGGTTTATCTTCTGCACCAGTCAAGGACTGCAACTTTGCCACCCAGATTACCACGTTCGTTGGTTCATACACATACTGATTGTGTTCTTTTGTTATTTCTATTAACTTCCTTTTTTCAAGTTTTTGTGCATATTTTTTTATAGTATTCCTGGAAACATTGCATATCTTTGATAATTCTCTTTCAGAATACTTTTCATGTCTATTTTTAATTGACAGAATTTCTATGAGAATATTTTTCTCAATAAAAGTAAGATTGGTCAGTTCATCTCCTGTAGCCAGGCTCAGATCCTTTAAGAATGTATCAAAAAAGTGGCTACTGTCTGTCAAATCTCTATCAAAAAAATGGCTACCATCCTTGAAAGAATGACGTCCTGAAAGGGAGTATTTGCCTCTGGATACCTTTGTGACTTTCCCTTCTCTGGTCAAATTTCTCAGATGGTAGTGAGCTGTAGAAGGGTGAATACCTGAAAAGTGAGCAATGTCTTTAAGTCGGGATGTGTTGTGTGCCAAAGCTTGTAAGATCAATGCCCGGGTGGGTGAATCATTGTCCTTGGTGTTGGCATTACTAGTGATGTTGGTAGCCACGTACATCTTCTATAGATCAATTTTTAATGAAGGTAATCTCACATAAAATTGGGACTGTTATAGATGTAAGAAAGAATGCTTTTAGCAGAAAATATGGATTTTCAAGTAATTTAAAGGGATTTTTAAGTAAATTTGGTATTGGGTATGTGCATTTTCCTGAACTGGGAATACCATCTGGTAGAAGGAAGAATTTGGAATCCTTTTCAGATTATCAAGCTCTTTTCAAAGAGTATGAAAGCGATTTGGAATCAAAATTAAAATTAAAAATCAAAGAAATTTTTAATACACCCTCTGATCTTTTTATTTTGGGAGCATACCCTGATAGAACATTCTGGCCAAACATCCCGGACAGCCAGGAGATGATGCTAACCATTTTAGTCCAGCCATAAAATTATCTACATCAAAAGGTGCATCAAGGGTTTCCCAGACCATTTTAACCCATTCATTCTTTTTTACATCAGCGAGCAAATCTTTTGCTCTCATGCCAAAGATATTTTTGTAGTAAGCACAGTCGCGGCAGTAGATACCACAGTATAGAACTATATATATTGAGAGCATCATATTAACATCATATTAAAATAGATCTTATACAGAAATAGAAGAGATGTAATGTTTTAGTAAGTTTTCTTGCTGAAGGGGAGAACAGAAAATAATTATCAAAAAAAAAAGAAAAATAAAAGGGAGTATCTATTTTACTTCCTGTCTGCTCTTTCGTCTATTATTATTATAATAATAATAATAATAGCTTCAAGCACCGCTTCAACCCAATCTGGCAGCCTCGTCTTTTCACCGCCGAAAGCGTCCAGCAGATTTCTCTTGACTTCTTCTCCGCTTGTTCCTTTCTCAACGAATTTCTCTGCTATAGAGTTTATTGTCTCCAACAGATGTTCTTCTGCTTCTCTTCTGGTTCTTATTTTTTCACTCATTGCCCTTTTCATAATGTATCACCTCAATTATTTATACTTCCTGCACTTTATAAGGTTTTGGTTTGCTCTTTTTGTACAAACCTAAAATATGAATCTTACTCATCTTTGACACTTCAAATTCATTGAAATTCAAGGATGAAAAATGCTTTTTTTTATCAAAAAAAGGCGTTTTAATTGCTCTCTCACAGGGGCTATTTTTTACCTATACAATTAGTACTTCGGGAGGTCTTTCAACACCAAGGTCGCTCAACACTTTATCTGCTCCTGCACTGATGGAATTTCTTTTGTAGTGTTCTTCTCCATACACTTTAATCCGGTTGACTCTTACAGGCTCAAGCTTGTCTTTGACCTCTCTGAAGGGGGTGTTGGTGTGCTTTTCCATCAATTTTTCTAAAAGGAGGGAAAGAACACAGACGAACACATGCCCTTTGGTGCGTCTGTCAGTCTGGTGGTAGACTGGTCTCAGTTTGAGAAGGTTCTTTAAGTCGTCAAAGCAGCGTTCCACCTCCTGGAGGTTTTTATACTCTTTCATTACTATTTTAGGCTCTAAATCGGTAGTGGTAATCAAAAGGAACTTTCCCGCTATAGCTTTTTCATACTTTACAGCTTTTTGATCTAGTACCCAGGCTAATTCTCCCTTTTTTGCATCAATTTTGATTTTGAACAGCCGTCTACTTTTACCCAGTTTTTTGTGAATCCTCTTCCAGGCTCCTTCCTCGGTGAGGGGACGTCCTCTCCCTGTGGACTCGAACCGCTCTTTGACATCTTCCAAAAAGGTTGTACATTCTTTAACTGTTTTTGCAAGATTTTTTAAATCTAAATCCCTCCGGTCTTCATCTAAGCAGAGAATATACCTTTTTCCTTCCTCTGAGTGAACTTCTGCAGCCCGTTTTTTCTTAAATCCAGGCACATCCTTTGAGAGAAGTTTTTCTGAGAGCTCAGACTTTCTCCTCCTCACAGCGCATATGTAATGATCAAGGTTCCCCATGTTCCCCTTGAAAACTCCCCGGTCAGCAACAAAGACCACGTCTTTAATCTTAAATCTTTCCTTCAAATCCTGGACTGTTTCCTTTAATGTGGCAGAATCATGAGTATTACCAGGCCACACCCGGTGAGCTATGGGTATGGAGTCTGCTAAAACCACGCCCAGAACCAGCTGTTTTCTATCCTTTCTGTGGTCTCTGGAGTAGCCGAACTCTGCCAGTTTTGGACCTTCACCCTCAAAGTACGTGCTTGTCAAATCGTAGAACACCAGCGATAGATCCAGATCAAGATGCTTTTTCAACGTCTCGAACAAGTTATCTTCAATCTGTTCCTTTTCCTCGGCAAGAAGGTCCAACGTCCGATAAATCCAGTGCTTTTTTACTGTTATCTGTGGCCAAACCCTCTTCTTAATCCAGTGGTAGGAGGAAAGATCGCTCCCCGGTTCATATAACCTGTTCACACCCAGCATAAAAGCTATCTGTTCAGGATTGAAGTGGAGGTTTCTGGTTTTAAAGCCCTTCTGCAAGGCCTCCCCTATCCCATACTTATCCCACAGTCCTTCAGCAGCCCAGCTTAACCCCAGCTCGAACTGTTCTGTGATATTGATGTCTTTTAGTATTACAACTTCTTCGTCCTTCTCTAAAGCTTCCTTAATTTTTCTAGCTCTCTTCCAGTCCTCCTCTGTTTTCATCCTTCCGAGGCTTTTCACAACCGCTATAGAACAGCTATTTCCACCTTCACTCTCAAGATTGTCTGCTCTTTCTTTGAGATCATCAGCTTTCTTGACCAGTTCTTTGATACCCTCTTCTGCAGTCGTTCCTTTCACTAGCTCATAGACGTCTCTGATCATGCCAGATGCATTCTGTATCATGCCAGACGCATTTTCCACGCATTTCCCACGTTGGTCACACCCATTTTGTGGAGGACTTCCACCTGCTCTGGATCTATAGTCTTCACTACGTGGTAGTTGTTCAAGAATCCAAGTTTCTGTAACCTATAATGTACTGAAGCTTGGGTAACTCCCAATCTGTCTGCAATTTCTTTGTTCGTTAGTCCTTGTCGGTACAACTCTAAGAGTTCTTTGTCTGAAAATTTCATTCTATTACCTCCTCTTTGAGTTGGAGGACCGCTGTAAGCGGCCCCGTACTGCACCAACAAGGAGAATGTGTGAAGGGGTATATGCTGGTACTGTGAGTGTTTAGAGCCTTTTGAAAAGGCATCTATGTGACGAAAAAAGTGAAATCTAGTATATAAAGTTTGTTAATACAAAATAATATTTTTTTGAAATTGAAAAAAGATGAAATACTTAATTTGTAGCAGCTTAATTACTTGATGAGAATATTTTTCTAGCTTACTTATTTTTTTTATTAAATATATTAATTAAATATTAATATCTATACACATTCTTATTTTAAGTACATATTTCCTGATTAATAGGATTTTTTTATTATTGTGAATCTCCTAAGAATCATTCATTAAATTAATGAACTTTATTTTCCTTTATCAGAACCTCCAAAAAATATTATTTTATAATATTTTCTTCCAGATTTTTAGCACGTAAGAATCTCATATATAATCTTCTGCAAGGTTTTTAGGAGATATATTATTCTCATTCTATCTGTATAGAATCTTCCTTCTGTTTGTATGAAACTTTCAAGAAATATTATTTTGTAATATTTTTTGCCACTTTTTTAAGCATTTCGCAATGCAGGCAATGGGAAAGCTTTATAAGCATCCATAGATAAATCCATTTGAAGATCAAAGTAATAAAAAAAGAGAAGAGCTTCAAAGCGTGGGTATTTGAGCCCCCAGTGGGCTTGCCATACCTGTTCCAACAGATATCAGTTGTGCAAACATTGGTTCACCTCCTTTCAGTTTTTCAGGTTCAGTGACTCGTGGTCACCTGCATACTTTTGTGTTTGGATCATATAAATTTTTCGATTAAGAAGTGTCCAATGGTAGGAATTTTACATGTTGTTACACGTGTAGCAATTCAGAAAGACAGGTTTTGAAGTGATTCTTGCTTTTCTTCAGGAATAAAGGTTTTTTAGTGCATTGAATTGTGAATGGAGGTGTTATTTATTTGTACATTCGTGTATAACACCTTGTATGAAGTACATCGGAGTGGGATTTAGTCTACCTCTACGGATTCAATCTGGCTTTCAGAAGTTACTGACAAGATGTCATCTTTAGGGTCCTGGTCCTAGGATAGAGCCTGCACCGCAATTTCCTCCATTGGGAGTAAATCCGTTAGTGCAGTTACCTCCAATGGGAATGTCTCCGTTTGAGCAAGGGCAAAATTCAGGACTGTTGCCCTTTGCACACGCACCCATTGGATTTATCCATCCTTTTCCAGGTGATATCAGTTGTGCGAACATTGGTTCACCTCCTTTCGGTTTTTCAGGTTAATGACTCATAGTCTCTATAACCTTGTATCTGAATCATATAAACCTTTTGATTACTACCTTCTCAACACATGTCTGTCTGGACAGGTGAGGATTTTTCAGTTGATAACTGAATGTAACTGATAAAAATCTCACGATCATATAACTCTTCTAGAACCTTCAGATCGTCACCTTCTACCTGTATGATGATTAAACGCAATATACTAAAGAAGAAACCTAACCCTGTCGTTCTCCAGGTTAGTTACCTTCTTCTCTTTTCTACCATGGGAGGGTGCCGTACTCACACACTTCAGATACTGGCCAATGTCCAGTATTGTAGCAGGCTAATGCGGGTTGATGACCATTATTGGTACAGTATTTTGGAAACGGTATCATGGCTGTCTTCCCAGATGATATCAGTTTTGCAAACATTAATTCACCTCCTTTTATTTATTCGAGCGAATGTGGTTACGATTTTTGTTTTTGCCACTCAACAATCCAGATCTCCTCATCCCATCATGAGAAGATACAAGGATCAGTTACTTCTCACTCTCGTTCTCCTTTTGTGCTCAAACTTTATAAATTTTTCGGTTAGTACCATCCGTAGTCTTCTTAGCTTGCTATTATGGTATAGAAATTTATTTACTTTCTTCAATATATTTATTCTGACTTTCAAACAAGTTAAATCTCCTAAACAATAGTTAAAACCTTTGGTTGTTAAAACAACTGCAACTGCTGAATACTTCACAGAACATGATAACCACTGATGAAAAATGTAAAAAAAGTAAAAAGTAGAAATGAAAGAATGAAAATCTAGTATTTCATAGCCTTCTCAAGGTGCTCTTTTGGAAGTTGTTTTGTCACTAAAGATACTCCTACAAATGCGAGCCAGCCCACAATCTGTCCGGGAATAATGGCCTGTATACCGTAAAAGCCCTGTCCTTTTAATCCAAAGAAGAACGTCCACAGTAACACGGTCAGAAATCCCAAAACTGTGCTCGACAGTATAGCTTTCGAGGTTCCTCGTTTCCAGAACAAGCCGCACACCAACGGGGGCACAAAGGCAGCACAGGAAGCTGCAGCTCCGAAGTTAAAGATATCAGCAATAGTCCCTAGCCGCAGATAAGAAAGCGCAAACGCAATAACCACCATCAAAACGGTCGTGTACCTGGAAACCTTCAATATTGTTTCATCTGAAATCTTTTTTGGGAAAGCAGGCTGCAGCAAATCTCTCGATAAAGCAAATGATGCCTGTAGTGTAGTAGCCGATGCAGTGGACATGGAAGCTGCCACCACCCCAGATAAGACCACGCCAATCCCTAAAGAAGGTAAAATAGCCCTGAACAAGGTGGGCATCACCAAGTCCGTCTCCACATCTGGTCCCAGAACAACCCTCGCCATAGGTCCGGTAAAGTACACTGTATACAGGATAACAAATGACCACACTGTCACGATAGGAACTGCCAACCTGATGGCCCTCACATTCTTTGCTGAATACAACATAGAAATGATCTGAGGCATTCCCCAGGGTATCAAACTGGTGACCAGACACAGCGAAATCAAAAACCACCACGTGCTGGTCCCCGGCATTGACACGTACTCTGTTCCAAATTCGGCCAGACGCTCAAATCCAGAGGTAAATCCTACTCTGTATAACACGCCCACCAGCAAAACGACCATTCCTAAGAACATGACTGCACCCTGCAGGAAGTTAGCGTATATGGTGGAGACAATGCCACCCATCGTGATGTAGAACCCAATGACTGTCACAATAATTATCAAAGCAACCAAGAATTCAATCTCAAAGAGCACCTGGAATAATCGAGCAGTCCCCGTTAAAACAGCTACAGAATAGGCCATCATGGAAAACATCACAATAATAGCCAGAATAGGCCTTACTTTGGGATTTTGGAACCTCTTTGTTAACAACTCCATGACTGTGTACGCATCAAGATTCTCCTGCATTTTTCGTACTCTTTTCCCTAAAACGACCCATGCTAAATAGGTCATAATTAAAATGTTGGTAGCAGCGATCCACATCATGGAGGTCCCTATCTTGTAAGAGAGGCCGCCATACCCGATGATGAGAGTGGCACTGTAACAGGTAGCCCCGTACGCTAATGCAATGGCCCACGGTCCTACAGAGTGAGATGCAAAGTAGTAGTCTCTGGCAGTCTTTGTCCTAGCTCTCCCGTACAATCCAATAAAGATGTTTAATGCAACGTACAGAATGAAGACACCTACAGCAATGGCTAAATAACTTTCTACAGGAACTAAATCTGGCTGCATTACTCTCCCTCCTCTGATTTTGTCAGCAGCGGATACAACAACGCCAGTACAACAGTAATAAATCCCACTATCCAGGCAGCGAAAACACCTGGACTCATACCAAAGATGAAGGTCATACAAAAATTCTGGTAGTCACTCTTATAAGGTTTGCTGAAAGGTGGGGTTGTAAAATTGTGGTGATTGTCTCACATGTGTTACACGTGTAACAACCTATCACTCTTTTTCAAGAACTTTTATGACCTTATGAGCAGATAAGATTAGAAGCTTCATCAAACCACTATTTGTGCTTGAAGAGAAGTTGCTATGTACTCATCTATGACGAGGATATCTTCTTTTAAATCTTCAGATCTGACACCAGCTTCTTCCAGTACCTCTTCTAAAATTCCAAGTTCCTTTGCACTCTCAAGATACAACTCCACAGCTTCAGTTAAATTTACCTTAGCTTCCTCAATAGCCTCCCCCTGGCTATACACTCCGAGTCCTGGGCAAAAGGATACATAGCCTCCTTCTTTTTCTTTTCTTATGATACTACTGAAGATAAGTTTCATGGTGACATTTTTTCTCCTTTAATATTTAAAGTTATGGCCACCCATGAACTAATAGTAGTCTAAAAAAAGGAGTACAATAAGTGGAATTCTACTCACAGCTCAAGTCATGGCCAGTATATACTATTTTTGGAAATATTTGTTTTTTACATGGAATTTGATAATACTTTTCCAGTGCTCTCTAAGATTACATTTATATAGGGTGGTACAGGGCTTTAAATCTCTTCTTCCACATCATTACCCCAAATTCCTTTAGAAACTAAAGATCAAAACAACACATCAATTTCTCCAAGAAAGTGAATAAAAGAAAGAATCCTCCAATTAACCTGTAAATTCATGACTGCATTTGGGACACCGAATAAACTGGCACTGTCCCGCAGATTGGGGGCAGCCTTTGCAGCTGGTAACCCGTGAGTAGGACTTGCTGAACCTGAATCCACACTTGGGACACTGGACAATGTCTCTGAATTTCATCTCCATGAACCCCTCTACTAGAGATTATATATAAAGGTTACGAATAGGCTTCTCATGGCGGTGTCTCTCTGTTACACGTGTAACATCACGCCTTTTCACCTCCAATTTGCCACAGAGAACCTCTATGTAGCAGCCAATAAGGTGAATACTGTTGGACGAGGATGAATGTATTACATGGGTTTTTTGTTAATTCTCACAGTGCTTTGAAGAACATATCAAAATTGAAGTGGTAAGAATAGCCACTCCGGGAACATCAGTCAAATACTTATCAAAGAACGATAAGACTTTTATGAATCACATTCCAGTTCTTTTTCAGGCTGCACAACATCACTTCTTCCGTTTATTCTTGAAACGGACCTTCTTTTTTATCTTGACCCATTTTCTCTTCGGTCTCACCTTTATGTTGGGAGATTTTTTGTAGGGTCTCCGTTTTCTATCCTTTCGTGATCCCATAGTATACCTTCTGCAGTAATTATATAAATGTTGTGGTAGTTCTCCCACATTGTTACACGTAACATTCTATTTCCTTTATTAATTTCATCTTCGAATTTTTCAATATTTAAAGAAATTCGAAATTTTGCATCAACTTTTCTGACAACTCTGGCCATATTCTACAATGTTCTCTGATTATCTGTACTTCGTGTGACAGAGCTATTCAAGACTTTCTTCTTTTTTTTCTTCTCATCTTTCTCACATAGTACACAAGGGGATTTCTCACCCGAATCTGAATGAGAACACCTTCTTTTTCCAGGTTGCGCAGAATTCTTCTCACTTCTGCTTCATCCACACCGGAAAGCTCCACAATTTTTTGCGGGTACCGTGACCTTTTTAGTGCGAGAAGAACTCTCAAAGGATCACCTGCATTCATGTCTATCAATTGCTCTAGTTTTTCTCTGTCTGCCACTGCATACACTCCCTGCAAACAAAAAGCATCAGGTTTACACAGAGAGGGAGCATTCTGTTTCACTTTCTTGCAGCTGGGAGGGAGGTACCATTTTGAGGAACCAAAATCTTTATGTTGTGGAGAATTTTTGAGGCCAAATCCCAGATGGTAGAAAACGTTCAACTTTTCAATGGGCTGGTCTGCAAACAAGGGGGGGTCGCACCTGTCTCCTGCCTCTACAACGAGAGGAACTACCTCCTGTAAGAGGATATCTATCTGTTCTGAAGATAATTCAGGTTTTTTCTCCTGATCAAAAGCAGTTAAAGACGGGTAAACCCTGGCATACGACAAAAAAGAGGTTAATAACACAGTGATCGCATAGTTTCTCAACCCGGATGAAGCACCCTGTAAAGCTTCTCTCACACAGGGAGGAAATGCACTCTCCTCTAACTCTGCAGCCCCCGTGGGTGCAACAGACACTGCTGGAACCCTGGAGGTAATCAGGTTGAACAGGTTGCCAAAGAGGGGAGGAAGCTTCATCTCCTGGGACGTATACTCTTTCCTTTTTTGATCTATGTAGGTTCTGAGGGTTTTACCCAGGACCATCATATACACTCTGATGAGCTGGTTCTTAGTTAAAGGGATCCATCCTTGAACAATGTAGTACTGGGTGAGATCATAATCAGAAAGGCATGTCCAGTACACCATATACCTGAGGTTGTCATTTCCTGATACCAGACGACTAGTATCTTCTCGTGGAATTTCAGTATCCTGGGAAAGGGGTTCAATTTTTGTGATACCCTTCATAGAATCGAGTACATCCTTTTCGATTTTTGGATTATCTAAAGCGTACCATATGCGCTTCTTTACTGCAGATAATACCATCTCAATTGCTAAGGCAGCTTCCCTGGAATGAGAACCTTTCCGTGTTACTGAAACAAGAGGAAAAAGCTGGTACAACGCTTCTTTTTCAGGAGGTGTATATGGTTCGCGGTCTCTTGGTTGTTTTTTAGATTTTGAATGTATATTTTCAAGTCGTTTCTTAATCTCTGAAAGTATATCCTCTTCATCATACTCGGCTCCTTGCAGGAGCTCCTTATATATGGGGTCTAAGGGATTGATGAGAATTCTCTCTTCAGGTGATAAAAATTCTTTCTTTTTCCATTCAGTGCCAGCATACTTTACCACTATACCACCTTATAGTCTACCCTGTTCCCTTGTCTGTCGTAGAACTGGATACTTTTTTCAGTATAAGGAAAGCCCACAATAGCATGGTATTTCCCATAGACAGAAAAGAACCGCAAATCAATATCAGAAGGGGTGACATTAGGTGAAGGATGAGAATGGACTGTCCCGCAGATAGAGGAATCTATGGGCAGCATCCACGTGTTCACTACAGAACCTCCTCTTCCGAATAAGGTGCCGGGGGCTAACAAAATCTCAGTGATTACTCCTTTTTCTTCTCGTAAGAACCCTGCAAATTCGTTGGGGTAGGTGCTCCTGCACACGTGGAGCACGAACTGGAGGGTCTCACTCTCGATGTGAACCTCCATGAGAAGCATGTGGCATGAGAAATTATAAAGGTTGTTGTATAGGAAGATGTCAATCTCACTTAACTTAAGCTTCTGGCTGTCACGGGTTCGGGGATGGAACCTCTCTGAGTTTATAAATCACTTTTTTTGATGAAATACAACCAACAAAGATAAATTCACTCAATGTTACACGTGTAACAAGAGCGACACAGACTTGATAACCCCACAGCTTCCAAGGATTCATTAACTGGAAGAATGAGAAAGTCACAATCGCGAGCCTTGTGAAGCATGGGTTCAGACTTCAATTTCATACAAACATTTATATGCAGAAAGTAATTCATAAGAAAATGTGACTCTTTGAAGAATAAGTCCAATATGATGGCTCTTTGAAGAATAAGTCCAATAAAATACAAGGAGGTATAAAATGAGCAGAGACAGCGGATATAGAAGAAGACGGGACTATGATCGCCCCCCTCGGCAGATGTACACTATCACCTGTGAAGATTGTGGGAAAGAAGATCAAGTACCATTTAAACCAGATGGTATCAGACCCGTTTACTGTCGAGAATGTTACAGAAAACACCGGCCACAAAGATATTAGGAGGAATGCATAGAAAGGTTGATGTGATTTTTCCTCTTCTCAAAAAAAGGGAAATAATCCACATTTTTATGAAATCTCTGCAAGAATCTCGAATTTATTCAGTACTCTCCATTATGAGATGTCAATAACAACCCTCGATTGAAAGCCGAAGTATGGATGTAACAGCAGTTAACCGGTACGAGCCTCCACTTCACGTGCTTTGGCTTGGCTATTCACGGGATTGTCACATTTTCGGGGATGGAACCTCCCTGAGTTCATATTTCCTTTTATAATTTGATTGTTGGCAAAATGATAATCTACCTGAAATGTTACACGTGTAACAAGTAACCCAAAGACGTGAAACCCCTCATCCACAAAATGTTTAAAAATCGGATACACGTTAAATGAGGTGTCTCTATGAACAATATCCAACCCCAATGGGATACTGCTGCAAAAGCGTGGGTCGACTTTGTGCGCACCGGTAAAGACTACTACAGGGACGAACTGAACAATCCCGCCATGTTTGAACTACTGGGAGATATCCGCGACAAGAGGATCTTGGATGTAGGATGTGGCGAAGGGTACAACACCAGGATCATGGCCAAAAAAGGTGCACACGTTACTGGTGTGGATTTCTCAAAAGAAATGATTAAGTACGCTATCCAGGAAAAAAAAGAGAGACTAAGAATTGATTACCACATCTTGAATGCTTGTAATCTGCACATATTCAGTGATAATACCTTTAATATTGTCACGTGCTTCATGGCTCTCCAGGATATCGAAGACCACCACAATGCTGTCAAAGAAGTATCACGAGTCTTGAAAAAAGGAGGACGCTTTATCTTTGTAGTACCTCATCCGTGTTTTGAAAAAAGGGTCATCAATGGCACAATTATTGGTGGATGGGAATACACAGACAAAGGAGATAAATCGCCAGAAAATGCTTTATACTACAAAGTGGACAAGTACTTTGACATACACAAGTATACTATCTCGTGGGATATGGAGCGGCTCCAGCACCATTTTAAGACCACAACATTTCACAGGACATTAACAGACTATGCAGATGCACTCTACAATGCTGGATTGACGATTTTGAGGTTAAAAGAACCAAAACCCACAGAAAAGGGGCTTACAAAATATTGTATGAAAGAAAATTTAAGGGTTCCTCAATCCATTGTTATTGAGGCAGTAAAATAAGCAGTTGAAGTGTTGACAACATATTAAAATGTGCGTTCATAGTGTAACCATGGACAAGAAAGATATCGTAAAAACAGGCTACAATGCAATAGCTGATCACTACGTCACCATGCGTACTGAAGAGTCGGAAGATGTACAGTTGCTCCAGGAACTGGTCCAGAGACTGCCCAAAGGTGCATCCATTTTGGATGCCGGGTGCGGTGCTGGAGTACCAGTAACACAATGTCTGGTTCAGCACTTTGAGGTCACAGGTGTAGATTTTGCAGAAAATCAGATACAATTAGCGCGTCAACTGGTTCCACAGGCTCACTTTGTGTGTAAAGACATGACAGAACTGGATTTTCCAGATCATTCTTTTGATGCTATCTGTTCTTATTACGCTGTCATACACATTCCGCGAGAAGAGCATAATCCATTATTACAAAATTTTTACAGGATGTTAAACCCATCGGGGTACATCCTTGTGTGTATGGGTTCAGTGGATGTGAAAGATGATATTAATGAGGATTACATGGGCGCCCGTATGTACTGGAGCCACTACGATGCTGATACTAACATTAGAATGGTTGAAGAATGTGGATTTACTGTGATCTGGTCCAAAATTGTTAAAGATGCCACCCATCCTGAATCAACACATCTATTTGTACTGGCACAAAAATAAAAATGAACTGATCTTTTTGTCTGTGAATCCTCTGTCGATTTTACAATCTCGGTTTTGGGCAACCTTAATAAATTATCAGTAGGGTTTGTAATATGATTAACCTTGATTTCGATAGAGAAATTGAGAGAGCAATTATCTGCTGTTTCAGGGGATAGAATCTCTCTGAGTTCATAAATTGTCTTTTTGTTGATGAAATACAAACAATAAGGATAAATTCACCCAATGTTACATGTGTAACAAACGATACTCACAGATTTGACAACCCCTTAGAGAGTTTATACATTTATAAAGAGGCTGTCCCAGAATCGATTCTTATCATCAATCATTGACTTTTTATCTCACAATACAATGATTATACCCTCATTTCAGATAGAAAACATCCAAAATTTCTAAAAATTCTGAATTATGAGACAACCTCTAAAGGCATGAATAATATACCTCATAAGTGATCGTATGAAGTTGAAAATAGTCCTAGAAGAATCTGATGAAGGTGGGTGCACAGTCTATGTACCTTCGCTTCCTGGATTTATTGTTATTCGCCAAAGAGGTAGCCATATACGTTACATAAAAGAATGGGAGAAAAAGTGGTTAAGATCACTGTCCCAGCCCATATCCCAATAAAAAGAAGCACATTAGCTCATATAATCAAGGATTGAGGGTTAACTCTTGTTGAATTTATGGAATTACTTTAACTTTTTTCTCCAAAAATAATTCATGGATTAAAAGACACATTTGTTACACGTGTAACATTCCATTTTTAGTTTTAGAAGTGTCGGCCCAAAGCGGTTTGAAATTCCTGAACCCGCATCAGGCAGTCCCAGTTGCACAAAACGATAACGCTCGGAGCATAAAATAAAAAAATTAAAGAAAATAAAAAAATGTCTGAAGGGCATGCGAAACCCTTTATGCCAGCATTGGGCCGCCACCGGTGGAAGCGACACAGGTGGAATCCTTGTATTCTTCAACTTTCGGTTCCATTTTCACACCTCCTTTTTTGTGATGTAGTAAAGTTATTTCAGCATTATTTATAAACTTTTCGGCAGTCAACTGTCTTACTTTTCTATTCTATGTATTACTACTCAATAGATTATGACTTTTCTCCATTAAATTGTCTCTATACGTCAAAAAATCCTAAAAAATTGGTTCAGAAAAGGGGGAAATAAAAACGATCCACGATACTGCTTTATTGAACCTATCTGGATTCCCTTTTTTATTTTTCATTTCCACCCGAAATGTATTCTACTTTGCTGGGTATCTCAGTTGTTACACGTGTAACAACCTTTGATTTTCCCAACACCTATTAATTTTTTGCAGTACAATTCTTTTCACATTTGTGTGATGTCACCTGCTTTGCTCCAGCTAATGTAGTCGGTGATAAATTCGCAGTCCAGCTCACGACAACCTTGCATGTAAGGGATGTTTGCTGAATCTGTTTGAAGCAAAAAGATTTTAGCTGTACACAATGAGTTCAAGTCGTAGGGCATGTAACTACCGCCTCTCCTCCTCATGTAAGCCTTGAAAACGCCAGAGGTCCAATCTATATACATTACACCACTTCTTTTAATAGTCTCACTTTATTGTGAATCATGCAGCCCTGTTTCTCGCACCTAGGACGTGGTTTGTCAGAATTATCCTTTTCAATAAAGCCATTGCGGATAACTGCAATATTGTCTCGATTATGATCTGCCCATAATTTGTACTTCTCATTTTCACTCTTTTTGTCTCCATAACTCCCGTTAAATACTTCACGGAGCCTTTTTGCATAATTGAACCACTCATCTCTCTTGGTAGCTACGCTAATAAAAACAGAGTCAATTGATCTCTTTCTCTTGAGTAAATTCCGCTCACCATCACAAATATCAATCCAATTACCATAGAGTTCAATGTTGGTCAGAGCTGGATTGTAGCATTCATAAGATCTTAAATATGTTATGTTTGCAACAGGCTTGTCGTCCGATATCTCCTTAATTTTTCTGAAGAGTAGATTATTGACTGCAGCTGAAAATGAACCAGCAACCTGTGAATGTCTGCAACACACCAAAATTGCGGCCTTTGGCAGATCTTTATCTTCTTGTTTTCTCTCTGTGTTTATACACTGAAAGTTCTTATTCACAAAGAACCGGTTGAGTTCCCACTCTACCGTACCTGGTGAAAGCTTCCCAATAGTCTCCAAATGCTCATAATATTCTCTGTTTTTATTCAAATTCTCCACTTTTCTAAAGTATGAAGCAACAGAGCAGGTTATTCTCCGACAGCAGCGATCACAGATGTTATCCAATTGAGACAGATTCGAATTCATGTTTTTGATATCTAATAAGCCTGTTAAAGATTCACGGGCTTTTTCGGGATGTTCACTTTCGCTCTGATATAGACAAAATAACAACCTGCCTTCTTCATCCATTTCACTTTTTTTGTGGAGTCCGGCATTAGCCAAAAATGAGTAGTTTTCTACACCGGAACAGCTTTGGAATCGACAAAAGTGCAGGGAAACTAGATGTTTTGTATTTGTTGAATTGAACCTTTCAAACTCGATCCCAGCCAAGTTCCCCAGCAGATTTCCGAGACTTCTGGGAACATCTTCTATACAGCAGTAGAGTGCAAGTGGATCCTTTATCTTCCCAATTTTTCGTTTCTCATGCCTTAGAAAATCATCTTTTCGAGTAAAAGACTGTGCCAAACCGCCAATTTGTTCCATAGAGTCATCATAGGCTCTAACAGCAGCATCAAGGTATTGAACCGGAAACTTATTACCAGATTCAGGATCCATCTTCGTATAATACAGTAAAATGTCTTGTATTTCTTCATATTCATCGCCAAGAACTCCTACAATTATCACTGGTTTGTAATCCCTGTTTTTCGAAGAAACGTACCTTTCTACACCTACAACCCATTCATGGAAAATCTTTGAAACTTTTTGGATCGTATTAGAGGTAACTACAATGATCTGAGGTTCTTTTTCCACAATGATCCTTTCTATTGTCCTCAGTCTATCAGGGGTTTCAAGAATCAGATCAACTGATAAATAAGCATCTTCCACATTCTTGCAGGCAGATCGTTTTATTATTTCTCGTAATTCTCTCATATCCTCATATTCTTCCCCTTTTGATCTGCTTCGTCTTCCAATTTCCTCACTATCGGTCAAAATAGATATTGGTGGATTGTATGTCTTTTGATCCCCTTCTCCCTCGATCCAGGATTCAGCTATACCTGCTCTCTCCATCTCCATCCAAAACGTCTCCATTAAATAGTGAATCTGTTTGCCTTCACCTACAATGACAATTTCCAAATTTTTTGATTTTTCTTCTGACATTTCTTCTCTTAGTCTAGAATAACAGAGACTCGTTACTCTTCCTAAGGCTATACCCTCTTGGAAAGCAGGATATATGAAGAACGTGTCGTGTGCAGTCATTTTGGGAGAGAAATAGTCTCTTTGAGCACTGTCTTCTACTGATATAATACTGTTCAAATCTCTAGCATTTGCATACTTGGATAAAGTAAAAGTAGCTCTGTAATCTGATGGTGCTGATATAAAGAGCTTGGATCTTCTCATTTGAGAGCTATCTTTTGTTGTTTCACTGTTTATATCCCCAATGATCGCCGGAATCAAAATATCTTCTTTTTTGCCTGCAACTCTTGGTCTTCTCCTTGCAACCCCAATATTCTGAAGGATGGGATCTGTATGAACACGATCGAACAACTCATCATTTACATCGATGACAAGGAGATTCTTGCAGATTTTTCTAACTTCTAAATCTGGGGTAAGTACTTCAGTGGTATCTTTCTGCGGAGAAATGACATTTCTTTCAATCAAATCACTACATACCTTTCTTCCTAGGTTTCCAAAGCCAATAATCACAATATGATCTCTCATTTTTTGAATAATCTCTCTCAGACGTCGATCAAAATTCGCTTCAAATTTTGTTTCAAGCTGGGTCAAACTTACTACAAAAGGAGTGAACCATAATATAAATGATCCCATCCAGAGGTGGAATACTGCTAGAATTCTAAGAATTTCTAAATCCACCCTAATTACTCCAGAAAGAAGATTTTTAAGATAAATAATTATCCTGCCAAATGCATCGGTTGGCAAAGGATAAGGAACAAAATCTGGGGGGAGCTGAGCTATAACAATGAAAAGTGAAGTAAAAGAAAATATCATGCAAAGTAATAGCCCCACAAAGATGGCTACCATATTTTCGTGAAAAACTGCGTCGAAAAAGGATGACAAGTATTTCTCTGGGTACCTGAAATCATAAAAGTAAATCCCAATTATAAGCGGAAAGAAAAAGAAGAAGTTATACGGGAGAATATACAGTGACGATACACCAATTCTTGCGAGGAGAAAAAGGAAATGACTTACTCCCGTACTGATAGTTTCTCCAGGAAGGAAGGGTTGATAGGATAAGATGAAGAAAGAGATATTGAATAATAATAAGAGGGGGAAGATGATTATCTTGCTAAAGGTCTTCCTCAGAGAATATAAAAAGACAACAATAAGAATGAACAGCAGTGTTAGCAATGATTCATAGGGAGATGTGAGCAACGATTTGTAGGAATAAAAAACAACTATGACGAGACACGCTAATGCTATGTACACCAGCTTCTCAAAGCCTAAAATCAACTTTTTGCCATTGAGAGTTTTTACTGGTTGTTTCATGAGCATCTTCTTAAGATCTGGTATCAACTTTTTGTCTTTGAGAATTTTCCCTATGAGTTTCATGAGAATTAATCCAAAATTCAGTGTAACCAATATACTTAACGGCATGATAATAAAATCATATCCCGGGTCTATGTACGTGTAGTCTATTCTAAAGAAAAGTATCTCCCTAAGACCCCCAACATCAAGAATTTTTGATGAGATGTAAAATGCATGACAAATTGTTGCTGGAATTATGCTGAGTATCATAAAAAAAATGATTTTCAAATTTTGAGGAGAAAAATATTCTTTAAGAGTTGAAGCCAGAATTGATTTCAGTTTCCCAAGGACTGGAATTAGGATTCTTTCTTCTCTAGAGCCTCTCATTTTGTTCCCTCCTTTAAGACTCATTTTTCTGTTTTTACCTGCACAGTCCAGCTTATAAATCTTTGGGTCAGGAGCCAGGAGTGTAGAGTCCCGATATTCTTTCGCTGTCGTTTCCAGTCGAAATCAGACATCATGTTGATCACTCTCCAATCCGTTTCAAGAACATTCCACAGAGAGATTGCGACCTTAATCTTCTAATAAAGGCTTCTTCACTCTTGGCAGGCATGGTTGGTTGTGTACCCCAATGCAACACATAAAGTGAAGTGCGCAAGGTCTAAGGGACCATATATGTGAGCATGTCTTCAAACCATATATAGCGGCTACTATTTATGATAAAGAACTCATAAATCTTTCTACCATATCAGATTCCTATAGGTGACCATTTTGCCGACATGTTTGTTATATCTGTTGTACATTTACCTTACAATGGGTCAATAACCCTATGGAAGAACTTTTTGACATGGGAAAAGGTGTTGCAGGATGCTACAAGTTAACGCAATTGTGGCATAGACCACACTTACCTCGTTGAACAGAACTATAACCCTGAATCACTCCAAATGCGATCCCTTAACCTCAACAAGCAAATTGTGGATGCGGTCTAGTGCTGATGTAAGATAGTCATGCGGCAGGCCAAAACTGATCCGAACAAAGTGATCCAGGCCAAAGTGGTCTCCCGGCACGATTAAAACACTTTTTTCATGGATCAACCGCTCCACCAATACAGTTGAGTTTATGTCAAGGTGATAACGCACAAAAGCAATTGCTGCTGCTTGGGGTGGAACCAGAGAAAAAGTCCCTTTGTGACTTTCCAACCACGTACTAAGGACAGGAAATCCTCTGCGCACATAGCCACGAACCCGCTGGATGATGCGCGGTCTCACATCAGGCGATAAAGCAAGAGCTGCTAATCTGTTGGCCAGCATGGTAGTGTCGATAGTAGTGTACTCGTGACGTGCCCACAACTTGTCTATTACATCTTTTGGTGCCACTACCCAGCCAATCCGTAACCCTGGCAAGCCGTAGGCTTTACTCAGACTGCCAATGGCCAGCACCTTATCATATCTGCCCCAGAATGAGGGTGTCTCACCATCTGTTACCCTTTCTGCGCCCCTGTACACCTCATCTGCTAAAAGCCAGGCCCCAACACGCTCAGCAGCAGCCACAATACTATCCATCTCCTCTTCAGTCAGAATATACCCTGTAGGATTGTTTGGGTTGCACACAGCAAGGAGTTTTGTCTTTTCTGAGACACTATCTAAATCATCCACGTTAAGAGCCCACCCTTGTTCCTCTTTTAAATGAAAAGAACTCACTTTCATGCCAGAATTGTGAGCAATGCCCCAGATCTGCATGTAGTTGGGCAGCATGACTGCCACTCTATCTCCCGGGTTGGCAATGGTTTGGACAGAAATGTAGTTAGCCTCTGCAGCTCCAACAGTAACCAATACGTTATCAGAAGTAGCTCCAGGATAGAGAGCAGCAATATTTTCCCTCAATTCAAGAATTCCATTTGTTTGGGGGTAATTCAGTTCAGTGTCCAGCAGTTCCTCTATCACTGCAGGGTCTCCCAAGAGTTCACGGAGGGTAAGGGGATGAACCCCGCTCTCTGATAAGTTGTACTCCACAACATTTTCGTATGTGGACAGCATGCGTTCTAATTTGAAAGGCTGAAACGGAGCCATACAATTCACCTCATTTCCAGTGATGAAGTTCTATACAGATATTATTAACAGCTGTATAATCCTTTCTGTAACCTTTTTCACTGTGTATTTAAGGGTTTCCTCTCCAGGGTTTGTTAAATTGTTCAGTGTCTTTCCTCCTTGTTACACGTGTAACAGAAATAATCACAGATTTCTCCTGTAGGCAATTGAAGCAAGAAAAGCATATCAATGGAATATCTGCAAAAATGATTGTTCCAATCTGCTCATGTACCTCTTTCTTTCAACTTATTCTTATCATGA
>Ga0209636_10001995_pt1 | contig 20611 bp, 22 predicted proteins | sample DeeMarSWOR152_54_FD_187464 | JGI IMG/M metagenome (GOLD analysis project Ga0209636, IMG submission 187464) | Marine sediment microbial communities from White Oak River estuary, North Carolina - WOR-1-52-54 (SPAdes) (version 2) | ecosystem: Environmental > Aquatic > Marine > Intertidal zone >...
CGCTTTGAAACCTTCCGCATGTCAGCAACCAACGAACCACGAGATTCATCCACTTCAACAAAAAGATTCTCCTTCCTCACCAACTCCCCCAAATCAACACATACCGCATCAAGTTTTGACGCCAAAAGATTAGCAACAGAACTCTTCCCCACACTAGGCGTCCCAGTGACTATAATAATCCGTCGCGTCTTCTTCTCCATAACAATTAACCAACAAACGCTGTTGCGTCGATAATTATTTAAGCATTCACCACAAAACTATTCAAGTATACCAAAAAAAGAGGCAACCTTTTGCGATTCGACATAATCTTCTACCTATTAGGAATCGTGTGCTTTATTACAGCCGCCTACATACCCTTCTACGAAGTAAACCTAATCACGGCCGCATTCATAATCGTCTTACTCCTATTTGGCTTATTCTTCATCGCCTTCGGATACTCCGCACGCCCAAGAAAATACAAACTCATCACACGGCCCAAACCAATTGAACCAAAACCTAAAGAACAACCACTGCCACTACAACTACTACCAAAAGAAACAAGCAAACCACACACAAAACTTACAAAAATAAAAGGAATCGGCCCAAAAAGAATAGTCCAACTGAAAACTTTACAAATCCTCTCAGTCGAAGATTTAACGCGCTTCTCTGCCGAAGACTTGGCAGCAAAACTCAAGATTTCAAGCAAAACCACTGCAAAATGGATTGAACAAGCTCAGAATCTGTTGAAAGAAACCTCTTAGAACGCCTCAATCTTAATGATGCGACGTTTTTCCAATCTTTTAAGCGCATCAAGAAACTCGTTTTTCTGTCTTCCACTAAGCCTAAAATGATGCAACATGTCTTTTACCGGTGTCTTTGCGCGACCACGCATTTGAAGCTGCGTCCTCAAATAGTCCACCACAAGTCGCTCAACCCTGCCACACTTCCACGTTGTGTTTCTTAAAAGAACTGCGATGGCTCTGAGAAGCCTTTTTGCTTCATACTTTACCTGTTCAGGCATAACCCAACACCCGGCTTTGGTAGCCTATGGTGTTAGCAGCAGTAGCATTTTACTCTTTCGCAACCCTTGCATACAATGACATCAACAAGCTTCGAAGAACTTATCTCTCTAATACGTCTCTCTTTTCAATAAAGAGAGTGAAAAATGCTTGAACATATTTACAGAAACTCTAAATTTCTCCACAAAAGGCGAAATCGACTTTATAGATTTAACCAAGAAAGTTCAGGAAATCGTGTCGAAGCATGGCGTAAAGAATGGTTTGGCACATGTGTTTGCTCCTCACGCTACTGGAATAATTATTCTAACAGAATTCGAGTCTGGTCTTCTTGAAGATCTTAAATCTCTTCTGGAGCAACTTGCATCTAGTCGTGGACATTTTCGTCATCCCTCAAATGCGCATGCACATCTTCGTTCCGTGTTGTTGCCGCCGGATAAGACTATCCCTGTGGTTGATGGTCTTCTTGCTTTAGGGACTTGGCAATCTTTGGTTTTTGTGGAGACCGATGTTTATCCAAGGCGAAGGTCAGTAATTGTGCAGTTATTGGGAAAATGATGGCTGGATGTTGTGCTTGATGCAAAGACTAGACCTTCCTATTAGGAGCCAAAATGATCTAAATATGCGGAGTGAATGTGCAACTCTCTTTAGGTATGGTCAAAGAAAAGAGGGGGTTGTGTTAGGCATATTTTAGCCAGTTGAGGCCGACTTGCGTGTTGTCTGCAATATCGATTATGCCGTCACCGTTTATGTCCACGTTTGCTGGCGCTGGTGGCACAAGTTGCATCCAATACAAGCCTATCAGAGTGGCGTCTGAAATGTCGACATAGAAATCACCACTTACGTCGCCAGGAATTGTTACCTTCACTATATACGTATGAATATTGTCATTCAAATTGGTCTCATCTGGAACGGTAGAAATGACTGCGGTTAAATTGTAGCTGCCTTTAGAAAAGCCTGAAGTATTCCATGTAAGTGAGATTGTCGTGGAATTTCTGCTTGCTAAGACAATGTCTTCAAGTACACTGATGTCTGTTGAGTTGGCGGAGACAGTTAGGTTGAACGTTTCCATAATTATACCGTAGTTTATTATTCTGATGTTTATGGTCAGTGGATAGCCTTCTCCGATCACAGTTTTGGAGAGAATAGGTGTTACTATTCCTATGTCGTGTGGCCCGCCGTAAGGCTTTGTTAACGGATAGTTGTCTTGATTTTGAGCGTCCATTGTATATGCTGTGTCGACTATGCCGTCGCTTCCTGATATATTCTGATATTGCCCGCTCTTTGCATCAGCGCTGTTGTAGTGACTCCAATAGTTACCGCCAGAAGGATAACCATCATCCCAAGTGTCAAAGTTGCTGTAGCCGACATTGTCTTGTTCTGTGTTGTTGATGAAGTTATTATGGAAGATTCTATCCCATGCGGAACGCCAAGTGGTATATCCATGTTCGTTATCTATTATGTTGTTTCCAAAAGCTGCGTTCCTTTCCGACCAGTCTACATTAATGCCGTGGAAGTTATTTGTTATGTTGTTTTCTGAGACAATGTTGTCATTTGCTCTCATCTCAAGACTGACTCCCTTGTTGTTGTTAGCTATATTATTTCTAGAGATGATGTTATAGTCGCAATAGCTGACGTAGATTCCTTTAACGTTGTTTGTTATGTTGTTTCTAGAAATGTTGTTGTAATTAGTACTTCCATAAATCCAGATGCCGTCAGTAGATTGGTTTGCTATTATGTTTTGAGAGATTGTGTTGTTTTTAGATTTTTGGATAAGCCAAACGCCGTTGCCGTTGTTTGTTATCTTGTTTTCTGTTATGATGTTAAATGATGATAAATTAAGGTAAATCCCAAAAGAGAAATTCTTGATATTTGTGTTTCGAACTGTTACATTACTTAAGCGTGTTAGATTGAACCCCGCGCCTTTTCCAGGACCTTGAAGTGTGTTTCCATTTCCATTGATGGTTATGTTACTTCTTTGTACTACAATAGAGGCTCCAACATCGCTAGTGAAGGTATATGTTGTGTTGTTGACATTTGAGATAGGCACTCCTGAAGGTTCAACACTGCCATCCGCTCTAATGTATATAGTTCCTGGCTCTGCTTTTGTTAGTTGAACATTAAACGTCAAAACCAATGCACAGATCAGGATTAATAACAAAACAACGTTTGTGATTTTTTTAAACCCGAATCTTTCAACTTTGCTCATACGCTTTTCTCCTTATGAATTTCAAATCTTTACCTCTTCAATTCTTTACTTGTTACACTATTACAGTGTAACTCAATAGAAACTTTAACTTCCCACGGTATATAAACATTGCTGTAAATAACACTGTTCTCGTGTAACAAATTCGTCTAAGTCAAGAACGCTAGAGAAATACGCTATAAAACGGAAAAATAAAAATATCATATTAAGCTACGTCTTCGATACAATAAGGCATTCAGTGTTCTCATAGGGAATTTTTATCTCAAAAATGTATGTAATCAACCCAAAAAGCAAAAAAATTTACAGTTTTTAATACAAAAAATTAGCTTCGTTTGTCTTTCGAAAACAATTCAAGGATTCAGACAGCATCTTTTTTAGGTCTCGCATATCATTTCTCACTATAAACGTTTTTTGGGTTCGTGGATTGTGAGAATTTATTCTTAGAACTTGTTCGTTAGTCGTCTTTTTTTTGGTTGGATTCGATGTTTATTTATTATTCGAATAATTTCGTTTGAGCTTCTGTTATGCTTTAGTAGTTTGCTTTTTTCTCGAATTGTTTTTGGTATATCTCTCGTACTTTTTGAATGGTGTCTGCTTCTTCTGATGCTTTGTCGTCTCTTATTCTCGTTATGCGTGCAAAACGTAATGCCATTCCACACTCATACTTTGGACTTTGCTGAATCTCGTTATAGGCAACTTCAACCACAATTTTGGGAATAACACTAATTCTTCCGCGTTCTTTTCTGAGGGTTAATTCTTTTAATCGTTGGGTCATATGGATGATTTCCTTGTCAGTTAAGCCTTTAAACGTCTTTCCTACCGGAAGAAATTTACCTGTTTCCTGATCTCTCGCTGCAAGGTAATAGTCTGAAAGCCATTCGTGGCGTCTGCCATATCCATACTCTGCCGCTATTATTACAAGATCAAGTGGTTCCAAGGTCTGTTTTATCTTGAACCATCGTTTGCCACGTACCCCTGGAGTGTAGGGGCTATCAAGTTTCTTTGCAACCAGGCCTTCATGACCCTTGTTCATTGCATTTTTGAGAAATCTTTCTGCTTCTGCGGAATCATCTGTTATGATTTGTTCTGTAAGTGGAATGTTCGGCGCGATTTTGCTTAGCTTTTTTCTTCGGTCCACATATGGATTCGAAACTAGGCTTTCTCCATCAACATAGATTGCATCAAAAAGGTAAAGCTTCACAGGAACCTGCTTCATCATGTCTTTTATTTCATGGACTCTTCTGAATCGCCGCATTAAGTGTTGAAAAAGCATCGGGTTTCCATCTTCTCCAACAGCGATAACTTCGCCTTCCAATATTGCTTGTTCAACTTTTACTTCGTTTCTTGCAAGCTCTACTACTTCAGGTAAGCTTTCTGTTACATCAGTAAGTCGCCTGCTAAAAATTTTAACTTCGCTTCCTAACTTGTGGATTTGAATGCGAGCACCGTCCAATTTATACTCAAAAGCTGCTTTTCCGTCTAATTCCTCTAAAGCCCCTTTCACATCTGTTGCTGTTTGGGCAAGCATTGGCTTGACTGGCCTAAAAAGGCGGAATCCAAGTTCCTTTACGCCTTTTTCGCCTTTAGTTTTAGCTATTGCAGCAACCTCGCCGATGTCGCCTGTGAGCATGGTTGCATGTTGAACTAGTTTGAGAGGTAAATTAAAGGCGTTGGAAACTGTGAGTTCCATAAGTCCTTCATGGAACCCTGTGCGCATCTCGCCAATCAAAATCTTAACCAGACACTTCGCTTCTAGTGGAGTCGCGGCACTCAACAATGTTTCAAGCAGACGCTCTTTCTTCTCCCGCGAACCATATCCTATGGTTTCCGCAATGGTTTCTGAGATTTCTCTGACTTTGAGAATGGTCAATGGCTTTTCTTCTAAAAGTGTAGCTTGTTTTTTTCTTTTGCTTGTCTCGAACAAGATCTTAGCTGCGGCACCAACATCACCAGTTTTGCTAAATGCTTCTCTAAAAACATTCCAGTCCGTGCTTGTTGTGTGTTCCAAAATGCTGCTTAACGTTGCCCAGCTAATTTCAAGTTCTCGTTGATCCCATTTTGGAAAAGGTCGCCCTAATAGCATGGACACGGCAGGCTCAACTTCTTTTGAGCTTAACTGCAAGAGAAAAGCAGAAGCTAAATCAACCATGACAAGACGCTTCGTCGTGGCTTCAAGTTGTTCACAAAGTTCAGCGAATACACGAAACTCTGTTGAATTCGTCAATGCTTTTTTACCAGAAAAAATCAACATTTCACGTTAACATAAACGTTTTCATAGCCAACAACAATAGCCTACTGCTAAAATGTTTCAGCGAGTTTTGCCTTCAAATCTTTGATTTTTTTGTCCAATTCGGCTTCTTGTTTCTTTTTTTTCAAAGCTTTGTAACAATCTCGTGCATATTCGAGAGCGCCTACTCCGAATCTGTCGAAGCCTTTTTCAAATGCTATATCTGCAGATTTAAGGAAACCTTCCACGGCGGTTTTGTACTCTTTACGCATGAAGTTGCATTCAGCAGCCTTAAACAGCGCGTAAGAGGCATCGAAAAAGTTCCCTACTTTTAGATACAGTTCTGAGGCTTGGAAGAATTTTTCTGCTGCTTCTTTATGTTCGCCCTTGTCTGCAAGCGAGACACCTTCTTTATGGACTTTCACTGGATCTTCTTTTTCGCTCATGTTGACTTTTCAACTCCTTGAGGCTTACCATACAATTAGTATTTATAATAAAAGTTTTTCTAATTGTCACTATAAATAAAGACCACAAGCTGGTGAAAGATTATGGTGCTCAAGATTTGCGACGCGCATGTGCATCTCGGCGAGTCAGGCCCGTGGCAGCCGTATGATAAACCAACCATTTTCATTGAAGAATTGATTCACCTTTTTGACCAGTTTAATGTAGAAAAGGCTGTAGTTTTTCCTAATCCAAATGTGGGGGACAGATATCCTGCAATGAATGATTACGTAGCGAAGTGCATGCAGAGATACAGTGGTCGGCTTGTTGGTTTCGGTCGAACCGACCCACGAAGGGGCGAAGAAGCCATAAGCGAACTTGTCCGCATAAAAAATAAACTTAAACTAGAGGGGCTCAAGCTACATCCCATGGTAGAATGCTTTCGACCTGACCACCCGTTTTTTGCAAAGTTTTTTCAGAAAGTGGCAGAGCTAAACTTGCCCATATTATTTCACACTGGAGATGGGTTTTCCTCTCCAGGACTTGCTATGAAGATTGCTAAGAGGCATCCAAAACTGCCAATAATTTTGGGCCACTTGAGGGAAGGTTGCGTAAGCGTTTTGAGAGAAGCGAAAAATGTTTATGTGGAGACTTCTGGTACAATACCTGAGTTCATTGAAATGTCTGTGGATGTTGACGAAGATCGTGTTTTGTTTGGCTCAGACGTGCCTTATTATCGTTATCCTGTTCAAATAGCCATAGTCGAAGCAGCAGAGATTTCGCCTAAAGCAAAACGCAAAGTCTATTACGACAATTTCCGCAGGCTCTTCAAGTGAGAATGTGGCTCTTTCATGAGTGTTATCATTCAAAAAGCATCAATTGTGGATTTACAAACCCTCTACAAGATTGAACAAGGATGCTTCACAACAGAAGCATTCTCGAAAAAACAAATCGCTTCCTTGCTAAGAGCGCCTAATTCTGTGAGTCTTCTAGCAAATGCAAGTGGAGAGGTTGCGGGATTCGTTATCGGCTTGGTTTATGAGTGCGATGGAATTAAGATTGGTCACGTTGTAACGGTCGATGTTGTTCCAAAATATAGACGGAAAGGTATCGGTGTGAAGTTGCTTGAAAAGGCTGAAAAAGAGTTCAAATGCAAGGGTGTTGAGATTTGTTATCTCGAAGTACGCGCGGACAATGTTGCTGCGCAGGAACTTTACCGGAAATCTGGTTACGTCGAAGTTGAATGGCTTGAAGACTATTATTGCCGTGGGGGGCATGGGATAAGGCTGAAAAAAACTTTACTTTCCCATGGACCAGAGATATAGGTTTAGTTTTTCTCGGAATACTCTTTTCAACATAGCCTCTGGAGCGTCTACAAGAACTAGTTCTCCGGTGGCATCAATTATGCATCCAGATAAAAGGTGACCGCCGTACATCTTTCCCTCCTCGTTTGCGACTGCAATGTGGGCATGCACAACCAAATCGCCTTCTTCTTTAGTTGAGATGTTACCTATGCAAGACACTATTTCTAAAGGTCCAGCTAACTGGATAGGCTTATAGTTTCCTTCTTTGTAAAAACCGAGCACTGCCTTTTTAACGGTACCTATTAGAAAGAGGAACCCCGAGTTAATTTTGTTCTGTTGGGCTTTCTCTTTAATAGCCTCCAAAAGATCCTCGTTTTCGTCTAGCCTCATAAAAACAACTTCGCCAATTTTCGAGCTGGTTCGACTCATTTTTTCTCACTTTTTTATTATTCAGAAGTTGCCTAGCTAAAAAGCTGTTGTTACTGCTGAAGTCTGTTGATGCTTCTGTATACAGCAGGCGTAGTGGAAATTTTAGTGATATGTAAAATGGTTAAGTTTACTTGTTTCACCAACATCACCAAATTGTATCAAATTCATCTGAATGCAATGTAGAATTGCTGGGTTTAGCCTACACTAATTGGTTCAAACTTCCATACACGTACCAGAAAAGCCCAAAATGCGCTTCTTTCAATTCGACTTTTGCCATCACAAAATCTGGTGATTGCCGGCACTTCATCCTTTAAAATGTGAATTCAGAAAAACGATTACACTTTCATAACCCTTATGCAATCAATAGGTGAACACTTGTCCGATGCAAATTGAATTGTAAACAACTTTTGCTTGAAGAAGTGTTCGAAAAAGTCGGCGACAAAATAAGCAAACGAACAATAGAAGAGAAGGTACACCAATTTGTAAAATACGGCAACACTTTCCTTTTCATAGAAATAATGAATCTACGCAGAGAAATCGAAAAACTGCGAGACGAGATAAATTCTCTGAGAAACGAAACCTTCCTGTACGTAAACCGATAGAAAAACGCTGAGGTCTCTAACTCTCCATTTTTCTTCTTTGAACAAAATAGTAGATGCCCAACGAAGTAGCATAAATTCCCAATGCCAAAAAAAGCACAAAGCCCAAGTTAATTTTCCAGCTCAGCATGCCAACTCCACCTACGAGGCAAAGCAGTACTCCAAGTGCTATGACTTTCAACGGGTTCCAGTCTTTGAAGCCCAATTTTTCACCAAATGTCTCTATCGTCTTCGTCTTTCAAGAAGTTTACGAATTATATCGTCATAACTTTCGCCTTTCTTACCCCGATCCTTCAACAGGGCAACCGTTTCTTTTGTAACCCGAATGCTAGTGTATGTGAGTTTTTCACTTGTTAGTTCACTACTCAACTCTACATCACTTTGCATAATTATTATGCACTGAGCATAAAAGTATAGCGGTCGCTTCGATTATGGAGGCCTCATTAAAATATACTGACGAAAATCTCCATACATTACAAAAAACAGCCAAAAACGCAGAAAAATGCGCACAGTATACAGTTTGCGCGCAAAAGCGCAGTTTATGCCAGAAAGCACGAAGACGCGTCTCAATTGCACGTTAAGTTTTGTATACAGAAGCATCAACAAAAATTTCATTTAGCTTCCGTAGTTTTCCAAGCTCAACATTCAAGAGTAGGCGTTTTTGCAAGAAAAGGTCTAGGTATACTGTTCAAAAGTTGTTTATTGTGGAATATAGTTTTATTAGTTGCTCGTTTGAATAGTATGCGGGATATTTCGTGAAAAAGGTTGACCGCGTGAAACTTAGAAGATGGCGGAGGAGAGGTTTTTACAGTGAGTCTGCTTTAGTTAAGCTTCTTCAAAAAAACAATTATAACGCTGTACGCGTGCCGGTCAGCAACCCAAGCTTGCACCCTTTGCCTGACGTAATTGCTAGACGAGATGAAGATGTATATGCATTTGAAGTGAAAAACGCAAGCTACTACGCCTACTTTCCCAAACAGCAAATGGACAAACTCTTCAGATTTCTAGATGAATTAATCCCAATTCCAAACAAGCAAAAACACGCGGTTCTCGCTGCGCACCTAGGTAAGAGGTGGCTTTTCAAAGAACTGAAATGGGAGGACTGGGCGAACAATAATCTGCCAGAGCAGGAAAGAATATTGAAACGGGATAAGGGCAATTTTGATTTTGAAAAGGGTGAAAAGAAAACCAAAACCCATTCACAAGACTTGCCCGGACTTGTTTTTGATAAAATGGGCCAATACTGGGACATTCTCTCCAGTGCACGAGACACAGAAAAAGAAATCGCCCTAGTCGAAAAACTCGTTGAAAACAATGGGAAGATACTTGATCTTTGCTGTGGCACCGGTCGCCACGACATTCTTCTCATGAAGAAGGGCTGGGAAATCATCGGCGCCGACTTCTCAGATAAACTTTTGCGGATAGCGAAGAATAAGATGCGAAAGGAAAGCGTGAGTTTTCCTCTTGTTAGGTGCGAGATGCAGTATCTTCCATTTAGAGACGAAGCCTTTTCTGCTGTTATTAACATGTTTACAAGTTTTGGATACTTGCCCTCAGAGAAAGAAGATTTAATTAGCTTAGGTGAAATTGCGCGCACGCTGAAGCTGGGAGGTAAATTTCTCTTAGATATAGCTAACCGTGACCATTTGCTTAAAGTGTTCAAAGAAAATGACATAGCCGACTTCGAAACCTTTGCCATGGAGGAAAAGCGAAGCTTAGACGAGGCCAGAATGAAGATGACGAGTCAATGGACCGTTACACGAAAAGACACGGGAGAAAGGTTAGTCTTAGAGCACCGTTTGAGACTTTACACATTTGAAACTTTCAGTCAGATGTCGATTTCTAAGGGGCTCACTCCAAAGGCTGTATATGGCAACTATCTGGAAGAAACCTTTACTCCCGACTCTTCTAGGCTCATCATTTTAGCTGAGAAACAACATGCTAACTAGTTTAGCAATTCACTAAACTCACAGCATGCCTAACCAGATGTTCTGCTATATTTATGCCCGAAGCTTTTTGGAGCCCCTGCCAACTCGGTGAACCATTCACTTCCAACAAAACTGGACCATCTTTTGTTTCAAGGATATCCACGCCAGCATAAACAAGGTTTAATGTTTTTGACGCTTTGACCGCCATCTCTTCTAACTCTTTTGTTAAGCGCACTGGTTTTGGTTTGCTTCCCTGAGCAATGTTAGTTTTCCAGTTTTCTTTCGATGCGAGCCGATAGATCGATGCAACCACCTTTTCTCCAATCACGAATGCACGAATGTCTCTTTGGGGATTTTCTAAATACTCTTGTATGTAGAGAGGCATTCCTAATTCTTCCAACATTTTATAGGCGTTAAAAGCCAAATCGGAATTGTCAAATTTCATTGCACCAAAGCCCAAAGAACCAGTGATCGGCTTGTAAACTGTTTGTTTAAAGTTTTGAGTTTTGCGATACGCCCAATGGGCATTTTCGGTTACAAATGTCTCTGGAACTGGAAGCCCTATATTAGCAAGTGTGGTTGCGGCTGAGTATTTGTCACGAACCTTCAACAAGGAATCAATGGGGTTAACCACTAAAGTGCCTGTCTCTTCTAAGTGCCGCATTATGGCGATGCGTTTAATGATTTGTTCATAAGAGCCAGCATCAAATGACCGTAAAAAAGCTACGTCTATGTCGCTTATTTCGCGGTGGCCAATCCAAAAACGAGAACCATGGTTGGACACGCATGCGGACATGTTCATTACACGCGTCAAAAATATTTTGCCAATTAGTTTTTTACATGCAGCGTAGAGTTGTCTGTTGTTTGCGTCAAAACTGCGCCCAACGACCATTAAGGCTTGCAATGAAACCACAAAATCAACCTTCACCATGAAAGATTTAACTGTTTCCGAACGCTTTTTTCAGAGAAATATAAATATTGACTTTAATTTTTACACATTTCAGATTCTTTCAACGAAGGTTCATTTCGAGAATTATCTGTTTTTTATACAAAACTTGTTAATAGTAACTCGAAAGTAAGACGGAAAATGCATTTTTTACTAAAATTCTGTCAACTTTGCACTTCTTTCTTTTATTTTTGTTGAAAAATGCGTCAACAAAATGGTTTGTGCAGGCAGTTCATTTATAAAGTTTTGCAGTTGCAGAATAGAAACGATTGGTGTGTCATTGTGAAACTTGAACGTACTCGGGACAAGCGAAAGCACTATGGGGATGAGTGTGGCTTGTGTCCATTTGTTTAACCCTAGTTTGTCAGTGAAGTTCTGCAGCGAATCGGAAAGAGCTTGGGTTCGCTCCATTTGGGTGTTCACGGCTTTTTGGATTGAGGCCTTGCTCCAGCCGTGTTGCCAATGTTTACAATCTACGCAAGCGATGTGCGGTTGCTTGAATGCAAGAAGGTCGATTTCCCATCGTTTTCCGTTGGCTTTGAAGTGAAAGTTTCTTTTCACGTTGTAGTTGTTGATTTCGAAGGCAGTTGCCGCCATGTTTTCGAATTCTTTCCATTCCAGAAATTTGCAGGCTCGTTCAATGTCGGCGCCTTGTTTGATGGCTTCTACTGCGAGTGAAAGCCTTTGAGTAGGCGAAGTTTCGAGGATTTTTCCTTTTAATTGAACAAGTCTTTTCTCGTGGAGGTTTCTGAGCAGTTCGTCCGCAACTGTAGTTGGTGTGTTTGCGTCTTTTGCAATTAGGTCTTTTTGAATTGGCCTGTTTCTGGTCAATTTGAGCACAGAGATGATTATTTCACGTTCGATTTTCATCATTATTAGGCTCATATTATGCTTTATTATTGTGCAGCTTCTTCGTTGTGTATTAAAATTAATATGCTTTCACCTAAATTAATCTTGGAGCGTGCTTGAGTTTGCCAGAAGGTTACGAGGCGAAAACATCAAAGTCTAAAAAACTCTATGAACGAGCAAAAAGGGTTTTCCCAGCAGGTGTTTCATATTTTATTCGTTATTTTGAGCCTTACCCTTTCTATGTGTCTCATGCGGGGGGAAGCAAAATTTTCGATGTTGACGGCAACGAGTATATCGATTTTTGGATGGGGCACTACACGCACATCCTCGGTCATAATCCTACGCCAATAAGGAATGCAGTGAAGGAGCAGCTTGAACGAGGCATCCATCTCGGAGTTTGTCACGAGTTGGAAGTTGCTTTAGCAGAGCAGGTTGTGAAAATGGTTCCCAGCGCTGAATTGGTGCGTTTTGCTAACTCTGGCACTGAAGCGTCTATGTACGCCACACGTCTTGCAAGAGCATATACTGGAAAAAATAAGGTTGTAAAATTTGAAGGATGTTGGCACGGAGGCTATGACTGTTTACATATGGCAGTAAAGCCGCCGGTGGATGTTGCAGAAACAAGTGGAATACCGCCTGAAACTCTCAAAAATACTATAATCGCGCCGTTTAATGATTTTGAAACAACAAGACAGAAAACCAAAAATCAGGAAATCGCCGCCTTTTTTATTGAACCGGTTTTGGGTGCTGGAGGTGGTATTCCCGCAGAAAAAGAATTCCTTAAAGCACTAAGAGAATTGTCTAATGACAAAGGCGCACTATTGGTTTTTGACGAAGTTATTACAGCTTTTCGACTTTCGCCTGGTGGCGCCCAACAATTCTTTAACGTTATTCCGGACTTGACTGTTTTAGGAAAAATCCTTGGCGGAGGCTTTCCAGTGGGCGCAATTGTCGGTAAAAGAGAAGTTATGGAAAGACTGGATGCAACTATCTATGAACGTCCAGAATTATGCTTCCATGGGGGTACCTTTTCTGCAAACCCTATCACTATGACTGCAGGTTTGACAATGCTGAAACTTTTGCAAGACGGCGCAATTATCCGTAAACTTAACAAGAGATGCAAAAAACTTCGTCAACAATTAAAAGAAATATTTGAGACTTGTGGCGTGGATGTGCAAGTTTCTGGAGAGGGTTCTCTTTTTCAAACCCACTTCACAAGCGAGAAAATAAAAGACATTCATACGGCTTCGCGTGCCGACAAGAAAAGGCTCAGCGATTACCACTTTTGCCTTATGATGGGTGGGGTGTTCTTTTTGCCGCAGAAACTTGGCGCGCTCAGTAAGGCACACACAGAAACGGACATAAACAAACTGTTGGAAAAGACAGAAGACTATGCTAGAGCTTTGAAGTAGGTTCTGTTATAATTGTTCTCGGTAATTTGGGTAGGACTGCAAAAATATTTTAATTATTGCTCGGAAGGTATGTCAAAAGACGATAAAGCTATTTGGAGCGAATATGATGTTTGAACGAGTAGAAACGACGTTATGTTTAGTTATTTCACTTGACGGTAAAATAACTACCGGGGCAACCGATAATCTTGATTCTGATAAAGATTGGAAGAGAATTGTTGGCGTAAAAGAAGGATTTGCGCAGTATTATAAAGTAGAGCAATCATTGGGGCCTAACTATATAAATTCTGGTCGTGTATTGGAAAAGGTAGGATTTAACGAAAAGAAGATAATGCCAGAAAAGGAACCATTGAAATTTGTAGTTATAGACAGAAAGCCGCATCTAAATAAAAATGGGATTAAATATCTGTGCAATTGGCTTGAGAAATTGTTTATTGTAACTAATAATCCAAAACATCCTGCGTTTGAATTAAAAAGCGAATACGATAACATGGAAATAATATACTACAAAACGGACATTGATTTTGCTGACTTACTGGTTAAACTGAAGAAGAAGTATGGAATAGAAAAAATAGCCATTGAAACTGGGGGCACCTTGAATGCAATATTTTTCCGAAACGGTTTAGTTGATCATATAAAAATTGTAGTGGCGCCATTAATTGTTGGAGGAAAGGACACATCTTCACTGGTTGACGGCTTTTCTCTCACAGAACAAGCTCAACTGCACCTATTAAAAGCGTTAAAACTGAAAGAATGCAAAAAACTGGAAAATTCATATTTATTGTTAGAATATGATGTGATTAACAATACTGTTATTGCATGATTCTTCAAGAAGCATCTCTGAAGCATTAAAGTTATATACTGGAAAGACGTTTCAGTCGAAATTCTAGGGGAGCTGGGAGAAACCCGGCTGAGAGGATGACTAGTGTGTCGTCGACCCTTAGAACCTGATCCAGATAATACTGGCGAAGGGAAAAACAATGAATCAAAGAATATCAGAAACAAAAGTTCTTGCAGAAGTAATAGTTATTGTCGCTTTATCAGGTGTTTTGTATTCTGTTAGACCGTTTTCGCTTCCTTATGGCGGCTCTATAACCCTTGGAAGTATGGTTCCTGTTATGTGGCTTTCACTCCGTAGAGGAGCAAAAATTGGCATTTTCGCTGGAGCTGTTTTTGGTTTATTGGCGCTTCCGATTGATGTCTTAATGCTCCCCTATTCGCCCATTGCTAATCCAGCCCAAGTCTTCCTTGACTATCCATTGGCTTTCGCGGCGCTTGGACTCGCCGGGCTCTTCAAAACAAAAGACGAGCAACCGAAAGACCTCAGTGAACTTGGAGTTTACGCATTATTGTCCGCGTTATGCTTTGTCGGTGCAATTCTACATCATGCAATTTGGATTGTTCCAGCTATTTTCTTCTTCATTTTAGCTATCGGTGGAGTAATGGAAAAAAAGGCTTGGCGAAGTCCACTGGTAGGCGTCACTGTTGCTGGGTTTGCCAAATTTTTGGCTCATTTTATTTCTGGAGTTATTTTCTGGGCAGATTATGCACCGCCGGAGTTGGGACCTTACCTTTACTCGGCAGTCTATAATGGTAGCTTCTTAATACCTGAGTTCGTCATCAGTGCGTTTCTAATTTACCTACTTGTTAGAAGAAAAACTATTGAAATCACACTGTAGAGAGTTTAAACCATGGCAAAATTGAAGACAGGAATAAAAGGATTTGACGAGTTAGTCGGCGGTATTGAATCTGGCACTCGTAATATTTTGTACGGACCACCTGGCACGGGAAAAACAGTCTTTGCCATGCAGTTTCTGTGGCAGGGGCTTCAAAAGGGCGAAACAGTTTCGTTTGACGTTTTTGATAAGCCTTTTCCGAGACTTAGGTGGTATTTTAAAACTTTCGGCTGGGACATAGAACCGTATGAAAAACAGAAAAAATTCATCTCTATTCAGGCGTTTCCTCATTTTCCGCAATATCAGAAAGACCCACACGTTATTTATTTTAATCTTGACGATTTTGAGGAAATGAGAAGAATTGACAAATTACTATCTGACCGTAAAGTAACACGGTTTGCGGCTGGAGACTTTTGCGAACAACTCTTCACTTTGTACGACTTGAAATACATGCTTCCTGTAGAGCATTGGACAATCAACTGGTCACACTTTGATAACATCGTAAATATGGACATAATGACTGCTGCCACACAGAAAGATGTTGAAGTCTGCCGAGCGACCGACCTAGATTTTAACACTGCAAACAACATTATCTTCTTTAAAGTAAACGAGAAAACATTTCAACGTGAATTGCGTATCGTGAAGATGGAAGGCACAGAGCATCCATTAGAGTGGCTTCCGTTCGAAATCACGAAGAAAGGCATTAAAATGCTCGACATAACAAATCCTATCCCTAAACGCGGACAGTAATAGTCATGGGGAAACTTTCAACAAACGCACTTAAGGATATGCTGCGTTGCGTCAAAAAAACTTCTAAAGTCACTGTTCCACCTATGCATGGTTTTGATTCAGGAGTACATGAAATAAGCGACGACGTGTACATGGTAGTCACTACAGACCCATGTTTAGGAGTCCCAAGCGAATGGTTCGGCTGGTTTCTCATACACTATGCAGCCTCAGATGTGGCGGTGTTTGGCGCAAAACCAGAATACGCCGCAATCAATTTGCTAGGTCCACCGAAAACATCGACAACAGTTTTCAAGAAAATAATGCAACAAGTCTGTAGAACCGCGGATGAATTGGGCATAAGCATAATTACAGGGCATACAGGAACGTACGACGAATTGTCAACTATTATCGGAACATGCACAGCATACGGCTTTGTTCAGAAAAACAAGTTAATAACACCCGCAGGCGCCAAACCACAAGACCGCATAATATGCATAAAACCCATAGGCTTAGAAACACTCGTAAACTTCGCCTTGACCCACAAGCAGCAAGCAAAAAAACTGTTTGGCGCAAAACAAGCAGCACACACTGCCACTCAAATAAAAATGCAAACATGCGTAGAAGAAGCGCTTTTGCTGGCTGAAATCGGAGTCTCTGCAATGCACGACACCACAGAAGGAGGATTTATAGCGGCATTAAACGAAATCGCAGACGCCTCAAAACTCGGATTCACTATAGAGTTCTCCAAACTACCCCTCACAAAAGAGCTACAAACATTAGCAAAACATTTTCAACTCTCACGAAATCAAGTTATGTCAATGTCTTCTACAGGAACACTACTCGCAGCGGTCTCGCTTGAAAAAGAAGACCAAACAATCAAGGCATTATCCCAACGAAAAATAACCGCAAAAACCATTGGCACATTTACACCTAACAAGAAGAAATTAATAAGATATAATGGAAAAAAGGAAGATTTTCCGAAACAACCCGACGACCCATACAGTAGAATAATAAACGTATGATCGTGTTAGATGAAGAGTTCTTTTTCTTTGGGTCTTATTAGGTCGGTTGCTTTTGCGCTTTCAGATTTTGGATATGCATATCCTCTAACTATCGCCGCCGGTATTGCTTCGTTTGCCTGACCAATCACCAGTTCCGCAGCTGAGGCAAGTTCATCCGCGATTGCTGTGCGTTTTACACGTAAAACATAACCAAAAAGGTCTTTTTCGCCACGCCTATCGCGAATGGGCTGGAATCCAGCAACACCTATGGCTACATTGATTTCGCCATCCCGCAAAGGACGACCATGTGTGTCGGAAATTATGACTGCAACATCTTTGCGTGTTAAGGTTTTGATCTGTTGCCTAATTTGCGTTGCTGACTGGTCGGGATTTTCTGGTAAAAGAGCCACGCTCCGTTCGTCTGGAACATTTGACCTATCAACACCTGAGTTTGCGCAGAAAAAACCATGTTTTGTTTCGGTTATTATGCTGGCGTTTCCCATGCGAATTATGCTTTTTGCTTCTCGTAAGACCACTTCGACTATGGCTGGGTCTTTGTCGGTTTGCTTTGCTATGGTCTCTGCAAACTCTGAGGGCTTGATTTCGTCGAGGTTTACGATACTGCCTTCTGCTTTCGAAACAACAACATGTGTGATTACAATAATGTCGTTGTCTTGGACTGGAGTTCCCTGTTTTCCCGCTGCATTACATAGCAGTTCAGCGAGTTTGTCTCCTTTTTTTATTAATGGCATGCCAGTTATGGGGATTATTTGAATTTTGTCTGCCATCTGGTTAACCTTCAATAAATAGGTGTGTGTGCGGTGGTTCTTTTTAAAAGCGTTTCCGCGCGTTTTAGATCTGTCTGTGTATTAATATTTAGGAAGGTGTAGAGTTTCGGGTCGAGTTGTTGCAGCACCATGGTGGAGATATACCTGACATTATGTAAACGTGATATCATGGCTCGCATGTTTAGTTTTCCCTCTTCCAAAGCAGTTTGTGACGCTTTCAGTGCCGATTTAGTGTGGTAGGCAGCCTGCAAAGGCTCTATGTAACCTTCTGACCACCGCGGAATTGACGCCGTTTTGTTGATGCAGGTTTCAAGCAGTAACTGAGCAATCTCTATATTGACAAAGGGTGTGTCACAGGAAAGCAGAAGAGAATGTTCGTTTTTTGCATGACCAAAGCCTGTGTAGGCACCTGCTAGTGGTGTTTGAGTTTTGTATTCATCTACCACGATTTTTGCTTTGCCTTTGACTATTTTTTCAACGTTATCTTTTTGTTGCTCTTTGCTTACTACCACAATTTTTTCGTCAACAATGTTGGCGACTCTGTCTAAAACATGAATTACAAGTGGTTTAGCTCCGAGCATAAGTAGAGCTTTGTCTTGGCCGAATCTTGTGGAAAAGCCTCCGGCGAGAACAATTGCCGAGTTTTTCAAAAATTGTCCTTCACAGAAAATATTGTCATACCTAGTTTTCTTTGAGAAAGTGTTCGTCATATTCTGTTTCAAGTTTGTTTTTGTGCTTTAGTTCTTCTTGTGACAGTTGAGCGAATAGTTTTCCAGCGTCTGTGCCTTCAAGTCCTCTGGCTAAAGAGCTGTAATAGTCGGACGTGCTTTTTTCTCTTTTAGCCGCGTAAATCAATATGGTCGCGTAATCTGCGTCTGGTGAGAGCGGGGTGTCTTCCATGAAGTCTACTATTTTCAGGTCTTGAATTTTCCTTTCATGTTTGCCTAATTCTTCGAGTTCTTTTTTGTTTTTTATTATTGTCAACAATTTTTCTTTGTGTTCCAGTTCTTCTTCAGCAAGTTCTTTGAGAAATTTTTTGGATGATTCATGCTTGGCTTTTCTTTGCGCAGTCTTGTATAATGCGTATGATTGTTCCTCAACCTTTATGGCGGTTTCAAGAATCTTTTTCATCGTAAATTGTGCCATACTATCTTCCTCTTCTTGTTCGTTCGAGCCTAATGCAAGCCGTGAACATAAGTTTTGCTACAACGGTTGATTTTGAGCAATTGCTTTATTAATCTGGTTATGTAGTAGGCTATTCTCTTATCGCTAAAAAACACAGTAAACTATATGGTGAAAACACATGGTTAAAACTGCAAACGATGAGTTGCGTCAAAATTATAATAGGCTTATGGAAAGGGCCAAGGAAATACTGATTCTCCGGTCCATATATGCTATTGTTGAGTGGGACATGGAGACAAAAATGCCGCCTAAAGCAGTGAATCTGCGTAGTCAACAGTTGGGCATGATAAGCCAACTCGATCATAAAATGAGCATTAACCCTGAAATAGGAGAGTTGATCGAGAAGATTAAGCGACATCCACAATATGATTTTCTCAACTTAATTGAGAAACGAAACGTACATTTATTGAAGAAAAACTACGATGAAATGACGAAACTTCCTGAAGAACTTGTTGCAGAAACGACAAAACAAGCAATAATTGCGGTTAATGTTTGGAAAAAGGCAAAAGCCGCAAAAGATTATTCCATGTTTAAACCTGAACTTGAAAAACTTGTTGAGTTAAAGAAGAAGGCTGCAGAGATTTTAATGGAAGTGAAGGGCACCGCGACTCCTTACGATGCTTTAATTGACATATATGAGCCCTCTATGACTTCAGTGATGATTACACAGATTTTTGATGAATTACGTGCAGGGCTGGGCTCGATGATAAATAAATGCATAGCTTCCCCTAAACAGCCAGATGAATCTTTCCTTTATCGTAAAATCCCCATTGGCATACAGCGAAAGATTACTGATTCTCTTGCGAAGGTTATAGGCTATGATGTCGACTCTCCGAATGCTGGAGGAAGAATTGACGAGACTGAGCATCCGTTTACTACTGGCTATTTTGATGACGTGCGGATTACAACACACTATTTTGAAAATAATTTTGCTTCTTCCGTATTTTCAATACTGCATGAAGGAGGTCATGCCATGTATGGCCAAAATTTGAAGCATGAGTGGATGTATCAACCAGTTGGCATAGGATGCTCGTACGGCTTTCATGAATCCCAATCGCGGTTTGTGGAAAACATTTTTGGGCGTTCCCGAGAGTTTTGGAGTTATTATCTTCCTCAGTTGAAGCAACTGACTGGCAATGCGCTTTCTGATGTTTCACTGGACAACTTTGTTCACGCTGTTAATGCTGTAAAGCCATCTAAGATACGAGTGGACGCGGACGAGGTTACCTATTGTCTTCATATTATTGTCAGGTTTAGTATTGAACGTGACCTCTTTGCTGGCAAAATCGCGGTAGCCGAGCTTCCGGAAGTTTGGAATCAAATGTATATGGATTATTTGGGTGTAAAGATTGAGAATGACTCGGAAGGCGTGATGCAGGATACCCACTGGGGATTAGGATATTTTGGCTATTTTCCAAGCTACGCACTCGGCAACGTTTACAGCGGACAACTTCTCGCAGTGATGAAGAAAGACATCCCTGACTGGAGAGAACACATGGCAAAAGGCAACTTCCAAACAATTAGGCAATGGCTTACCAAAAATGTCCACGGCTACGGAAATCTCTACGACCCGCCTGCCCTTATCAAGAAAATCGCTGATGAAGAAATTAACGTCAAAAACTACCTAGGATACCTGAACGAAAAATATTCAAAACTATATGGATACTGAAGTCACATTTTCAACTTTTTTTCTTGTGACGGGCGGATTGCTGTTTCTTGGGTTGTTTCTGTTAAGGTATGGTCTTTTCCTTTGCAGAATAGAGCTGTCAAAAGTGCTGTTATCAGTAGTAGTGGCAGGATTATGCCAAATGGAAACTCTGGGACGGCCGGTATTGAAATGGTCAACAGCATCATGCAGATGACTGAAAGCTCTCTCCGTTATCACGTGGCTTATTATCTGAC
>Ga0209636_10001996_pt1 | contig 20606 bp, 23 predicted proteins | sample DeeMarSWOR152_54_FD_187464 | JGI IMG/M metagenome (GOLD analysis project Ga0209636, IMG submission 187464) | Marine sediment microbial communities from White Oak River estuary, North Carolina - WOR-1-52-54 (SPAdes) (version 2) | ecosystem: Environmental > Aquatic > Marine > Intertidal zone >...
AAGCTGACGAGAAAATTAACCTGAGAAATCTTCTGGTTCTGCCTGGTTTAATTGACGTTCACGTGCACCTTCGTGATGAAGGGAAAGCATACAAAGAGGACTTTTACACTGGAACTGCCGCTGCGGCTGCGGGTGGAATGACAACAGTTTTGGATATGCCTAACAATGCCCCCGTAACCATGAGCGCAGAGACGCTTAAGAACCGTATGCAAATCGCGGAAAGAAAAGTTCTCGTTAACGTTGGATTTTATTCCGAATTTCCAACCGATTTGAGCGAGGTCACAGACATTGTTGCTCAGGGCGCAGTGGCCTTCAAACTCTTTATGGCTCGCCAAGTCGGCGGATTGAACATTGATGATGATAAAGCCTTGCAAGAAGCGTTTAGAAAAGTCGGCGAATTAGGTGTTCCAGTTGCAGCGCATGCAGAAGACAAAGCGTTGTTGATGGCAAACGAAGAAAGGCTTAAGCGAGCCAACCGTCACGATGCAGCCGCATTCCTTAGGGCGCATTCAGAACGCATTGAACTCAAAGCTGTCGAGCGTCTGTTGAACATAAGCGCACAAGTCGATGTGCACTTACATTTCTGTCACATGACAACCGAAGAGGGCTTAAACGCCGTGATTGAAGCGAAAAAATCTGGCAGGACAGTAACCTGCGAAGTGACCCCCCAGCATCTTTTGCTGTCAAATGCCGATTTTGAGCGCTACGGCTTAATGTTAACAATGATGCCGCCGCTTCGCAGTGAAAGCAACATCAAGGCCCTTTGGAAAGGAATATCTGACGGTTGGATTGACATCTTAGGTTCTGATCATGCCCCTCACGCTTTGAATGAGAAAACAGCTAGTAGCATCTGGGAGGTTAAAGTTGGCGAGCCTGGCTTGGAAACAACTCTGCCCCTTATTTTGACAATGGTTAGAAAGAACCGTTTATCATTATCTCATGTCGTTCAACTACTCTCAGAAAAACCCGCGGAAATCTTCAACTTAAAAGACCGTGGCCGCTTGGAGCAGGGGAGAAAAGCGGATTTAACAGTTGTAGACTTCAATCGGAAATTCAGGATTGACGCTTCGAAGTTCCATTCCAAAGCGAAGTATTCGCCATTTGATGGTTGGGAAGTGCAAGGTAGAGCCGTGAAAACCTTTGTTAACGGATTATTAATTATGGATGAACAGGAAATTGTGGCGAAGCCAGGAAGTGGCGAAGTAATTCGGAGAGACCGCGCGTGAAGTTCATCGCGGATGGTATGCTTGGAAAACTGACCAGATGGCTCCGCATGCTAGGGCAAGATGTCACGTACTCCAATCAATTTGAGGATGAAGAGCTTATTGCGACAGCCAACAAAGAGCGCCGAGTTCTCCTCACAAGAGATTTAGAACTTTATCAGCGCGCCATCGCCAAAGGTATTGACGCTTTCTATGTGGAAGGTCGGACAGAAGCTGAAAAGCTAGCGGAACTTGCTAAACGATTTGATTTTCCCTTGGTGATAGACCTGAAACGTTCTCGTTGTCCGAGATGTAACACCAAAATTCGACCAACGCCTAAAGAAGAGCTTGCAGGCAAAGTCGAAAAGAACACTTTCATCTATTATGATGAATTTTGGAAATGCCCTAAATGTGGTCACATCTATTGGCAAGGCGCCCACTGGGAAGGAATCCACGCTACTCTTGAAAAGGCAAAAAAATTTAGAGAAAAGTTTGCAGTTTAACTTTTAGCTAAGCAGCCACTTCAACGGAATATCTTGGAAGGTTCCGTCAGGCAACGTTCTTCTGATGGTCATTGGTAGCATGCCGTCTTCAAGTTCTTTTAAGGCGATGTCAATCGGGTTCGAATAGGTTTCGCTAACCTCTATGAGTATCGGTGCACCCATAGAAATCTGAAGAGCCCTAGCTCCCACTATTCTCGCTTTCTCGAATCGCGTGATTTTCGGAGGACCTACCGATATCTTTTCTTTTTTAGACGTGTTCTAATACTCCCCAGCGCCTGGATACATTCCGCCAGGAGCCCCTCCTGGTGGCATTGGAGGCGCCTTCATTTTGCCAGCCGCAATTACATCGTCGATTTTAAGAATCATCGAAGCTGCTTCAGTTGCTGATTTAATCATCTGTTTTTTCACTGTAATCGGCTCGAAAACGCCTTTTTTTGTCATGTCTTGGACTTTTCCTTCTAGGACTTCTATGCCAGCCCAAGTTTCCCCTTTGTCATGTCTCGCCCTTAGTTCTGAAAGTATGTCGATTGGGTCTAACCCAGCGTTTTCAGTAAGCGTTATTGCAACAGCCTCTAAGGCTTCTGCAAAGATTTTGACCGCGAGCTGCTCTCTTCCCGGCAAAGTTTCTGCGTACATCTTTAGTGTACGTGCCATTTCGAGTTCTGGAGCGCTGCCTCCTGCTACGACTTTTGGTTCTTCAAGTATGTCTTTGATTACGCATAGAGCATCGTGGAGTGAGCGTTCCGCTTCTGATGTTATGCGTTCTGTTCCGCCGCGTATCAAAAGTGTAACTGCCCGCGGGTGCTTGCAGCCTTCAACGAAGGTCATTTTGTCGTCTCCGATTCTGCGTTCTTCTACAAGGGCTGCGTATCCAAGATCCGCAGATGTGATATCGTCTAGCTTTGTTACTATTTTCCCGCCTGTGGCTTTTGCCAGTTTTTCCATGTCTGACTTTTTCGCTCTTCGAATTGCAACTATTCCTTTTCTTGCAAGGAAGTGCTGGACCATGTCGTCGATGCCTTTTTGGCATATTACAACTTTTGCGCCTGCGGCTACAATTTTTTCGGTCATGTCTTTGAGCATGGTTTCCTCTTGTTTGAGGAACGCTTCAATCTGATCTGGGCTTTCAATGTTGATTTTCGCGTCGAACTCGGTTTTTTCAATCTCTAAAGAAGTGTCAAGTAATGCAATTTTGGCTTTTTCTACTCGTTTGGGCATCCCCGAATGCGCTATTTCCTTATCCAAAACTATGCCGTTTATCAGACTTGTGTCACTAATGGATTCACCGGTTTTCTTCTCAACCTTGACGTCTTCCACATCACATTTGTAGGTGATGCATTCTTTCTCTGCAACTTCCAGCATTGCTTTGACCGCTATATCTGCCAAGTATTCTTTGTATTCAGCCACGATCTTGCTCGCCATAGCAGTTACTGCGGCTTTCTTCAAGTAATCCTGCTTTTTCAAATCCACCGGTATCGCTATTTTCTCAAGAGTATCTAGCGCTTTTTCTGCGGCTTTTTTGTAGCCATCAATTATTATGGTTGGGTGTATGTTTTTGTCTATTAGCTCTTCAGCCTTGTTTAGAAGCTCGCCAGCTATTACAACGGCTGATGTGGTTCCGTCGCCTGCTTCGTTATCCTGTGTTTTGGCAACTTCGACAAGCATCTTAGCTGCAGGATGTTGAATATCCATTTCATCCAAGATTGTGCGGCCATCACTTGTTATCGTTACGTCGCCAAAACTGTCGACTAACATCTTGTCCATGCCTTTAGGACCTAAGGCGCTTCTAACGCTTTCAGCTACGATCTTCGCAGCAGTTATATTCGCATGTTGCGCTTCTCTTCCGCGAGAACGATTTGAACCTTCCTTTAATACGAGAACTGGAACCCCGCCAGCTTGTGCAGGTGATGACAAATCAAGATAACCTCCTTTAATGCGCACAACAACAAAACACAATTACCATATAAATTTTTCTAGAAGTAGTATACCAAACTAGGCTCCAACTGTGAAGTTTTCCCATCATTAACTCAAAGTTCTAGAGCAGTTCAACAATTTCTTGTAGTTTAAGTTAATACACGGCGACTTTGGCTACACCCGTAATTTTCAGCAGTTCGGGGATTAATTCGCCGGGAATTTTCTTCTCCACAATTAGTGTGAGTTTTGGTTCTGGCGAGAGCTCTGGGTCATCTACTATTGCTTGCCTGATGCTCAAACCGCCCTTGGTGAGAATCATGGCTGAGTTGGCCAATATGCCAGGTATTTTCGCGTCAACCGGCGTTATCTCCAATACTCCCAAGTTAAGATGCTTGGCGATTTCTTTTAGAGAATGACCGGCGGGCCGTATTTCCTCAAAAATCAGCCTGAGTTCTCGGTTGGCTTTGACGACGTTTAATGTTTCGTTTACTGTTCGTCTGTCTACTCCGGCGGCTCTTGCGATGCGCACTGGTGGAATCTCGATTTGATTAAGGTAAATTTTTCCGTCTTTTGCGCTCAGTCCATTTTCTACTAGAACACGCGCTACTTTGAGCCGTTCGGGGTATCCTTCTAAATGTTTCTTGATTGTGTTCCACATGAATGGGTTCTCAATGTACCTTTTCGTTCAGTTAAGTATAAATGTGTTAGTCAAACTCTTAACGAACTTGAGCGTACACGGAAATTTGAATTAGACTTTTTATGCTGTTAGTTTTCGATTTTTTTGGCATTTCACGGAATTCATGTACAAATATGTACACAAAAGATTTAATATGGTACCTACGTACGATTTACAACTTACAAATAGGAGACAAACGATATGCCGACTAAAAAAATACTTCTAGACGAGGAACAGATACCGAAACAATGGTACTGCATACTACCTGACTTACCTAAGCCACTCCCTCCGACCATAGACCCACAGACAAAAGCACCTGGACCTGGAATCGTCCCTAAAATATTTCCCAAGCAGATTCTAGCCCAAGAAATGAGCACAGAAAGATGGATAGACATTCCAGAAGAAGTTAGAGACGTCTACAGACTTTGGAGACCCACTCCGCTCTTCAGAGCCGTTGGTCTAGAGAAGATGTTGAAGACTCCAGCCAAAATCTACTACAAATATGAAGGGGTCAGCCCTCCAGGAAGTCACAAACCAAACACCGCCATTCCCCAAGCCTACTACAACATGAAGGAAGGTAAAGAACGCATAGCTACTGAGACAGGTGCTGGCCAATGGGGCTCCTCTTTAGCCTTCGGGTGTATGTTGTTCGGATTAAAATCTACTGTCTACATGGTCAAAGTGAGTTATCAACAAAAACCCTACAGAAGAATTATGATGGAAACTTATGGCGCAGATGTCTATGCAAGTCCCAGCAATCAAACGGAAAGCGGCAGAGCGATCTTGAAGGAAGACCCTAACAGTTCAGGCAGCTTGGGAATAGCCATAAGCGAAGCTGTTGAGGATGCGCTTAACCACGAAGACGCCAACTACGGTATAGGCAGCGTATTCAATCACGTTCTTTTGCATCAAACCGTAATTGGATTGGAGACCAAGAAGCAGCTCGAAATTACAGGAGACTACCCAGACGTGATATATGGATGCATAGGCGGGGGCAGCAGCTTTTCTGGACTTTTCTGGCCCTTCTATTACGACAGAGTCACTGGAAAAGCACCGAAAGACGTTCGTTTTATAGCAACCGAAGCGACAGCTTGCCCCTCTGTTACAAAGGGCGAATACACCTTTGATCACGGTGACACGGCCAAGCTAACTCCTCTGGTTCCGATGTATACTATAGGGCACGATTTCATACCAGCGCCCATTCATGCAGGGGGCCTGCGTTACCATGGAATAGCTCCTACTATAAGTAGGCTAGCTGCAGAGAAGCAATTGGAGACGAAAGCTTATAATCAATTAGATGTTTTCGATGCTGCTAAGCTTTTCATTCGCACTGAGGGTATAATTCCCGCGCCAGAGCCAGCCCATGCCATCAAAGGGGTCATTGATGATGCCTTACGGTGCAAAGAAACAGGGGAAGAAAAAGTTATTCTGTTTCTGCTGTGCGGTCACGGCTATTTTGACATGCAAGCCTACGATGATTACTTGAGCGGCAAGTTACTTCCATACGAATATCCGACAGAAAGAGTCGAAGAATCAATGAAAAAACTTAGGAATCTCTATCCTTGGCTAGACGAAGTCAAAAAGCAGTATATTTAAAAAGAATTCCCGTGAAAAAACGCCTGAGGTGCGGAAAGATGACACCGCAGCGCGTAATCCCTCAATTTTTTATGTTATAAAGGACCACAGCATATACACTCTCAAGTTACTTGCTCTAACGCATAGTTGGAGAAGAAATAAACGTTGTGTGCAAAATTCGAAAATGACGTTTCTGCAAAAACTCTTGGGTTAATTGTTAATCCTGTTGCTGGAATGGGCGGGGCTGTTGGACTTAAAGGCACTGATGGCAGGGCGGTTTTGAAAAAAGCTGTATCTCTCGGGGCAAAACCCATAGCACCTGCGAGGGCCGAATTTTTTCTCTCTGAATTAAAGTTCGCTGGCGAAAAGATACGGCTTGTTGTAGGCGCTGGAAATATGGGTGAGGAGGAAGCTATAAGATGCGGCTTTGCCTGCACGGTTCTCGGAAAGAGAAAGAAAGAAACTACCGCTGAAGATACACGGGAAATTGCAAGGAAAATCGCTGATGCAAAGGCTGACCTTCTCGTGTTTTGTGGTGGGGACGGCACAGCTCGAAATATACTGGAGGCAATCAAAATGGATATTCCTGTATTAGGCGTTCCAACAGGGGTAAAGATGCATAGCTCTGTTTTTGCCGTGAACACCAAGGCTGCAGCGAAAATAGCTATGGGGTTTCTGTGGGGAGAGCTTCCCTTACGAGAAGCGGAGGTAATGGATGTTGATGAAGACGCGTTTAGGGCGGGTCGTGTGTCTTCAAGGCTTTACGGGTACCTGCTGACTCCTTACGAGCCGTACCTGATTCAAGGAGCCAAGATGGCGAGTCCCATAACAGAAAGTGAACTGCGCAACCAAGCAGCTATAGCAATATACATAATTGAAAACATGAAACCCGATGTGGCTTACATTATTGGTCCTGGAACAACAACGCGCACCATCGGTGACCTCTTGGACGCAAAGAAAACTCTCTTAGGAGTAGACATCTTTTACAACAAGAAAATAGTGGCAAGTGACGTGAATGAGCAACAAATACTAGAGAAAATCCGTGGAAAAACCGCGCAGATAATTGTCACGCCAATTGGAGGTCAAGGCTTTATTTTTGGAAGGGGAAACCAGCAGATAAGCCCAGAGGTAATTCATCGCGTAGGTCTGGACAACATAGCTGTGGTCGCTACGGCGGGCAAATTGAGAAGCTTGAAAAGCCTCAGAGTTGACACTGGCGACCCAAAATTAGATGATGCCTTCCGAGCGCGCAACCTTAAAGTTGTGGCTGACTACAAAACCGAATATGCCATGCCCGTTGAATAATTCTTCCATGTTCTCGCAGAACCACAGATAAACTGAAATATAGTAACTTATGAACAATACTTCGTCATAATCGAGAGGCTGAAAAGTTGATTCCCATTAATCTTCCAAAAATCGGCGAAGAAGAAGTCGAAGCTGTCGTTAAGGTCCTGAGAAGCGGCATATTAACGAGCGGGCTTGGCGCGGGTCCCATGGTCACTCAATTTGAGAAGAAATTTGCGAAATTCGCTGGCGTGAAGCACGCGGTAGCTGTGAACACGGGCACTGCAGCGTTGCACTCTGCGCTTGTAGCTGCGGGTGTGCAGCAGGGCGACGAGGTAATCTTGCCCAGCTTCACTTTTGTGGCTACCGCCGAAGCGGTCGTTATGGCTGGCGGCAAACCAGTGTTCACCGACATCAACCCCGAAACCTACAACATTTCTCTCGCTGAAATCGAAAAGAACATAACAAAAAAGACCAAAGCGATACTGCCAGTAGACCTTTATGGTTTCGTTGCCGACATCAAGCCTATCCGTGAAATTGCCGCTAAACACGGCTTGGCGGTTGTTGAAGATGCAGCTCAAGCGCACGGCGCAACCTACAATGGGAAGCCTGCGGGAGTTTTCGCCGACGCTGCCTGCTGGAGCCTCTACGCCAGCAAGAACATGACCACGGGTGAAGGCGGCGTTATAACAACCGACAGCGCTGAGGTGGCGGAGACGTTGTGGTTGATAAGAACTCATGGAGAAAAAGCCAAGTACGCCTCGCTGATGCTTGGCTACAACTATCGCATGTCAGAAATTCAAGCCGCCATTGGTTTAGTGCAGTTGGAAAAGTTGCCCGCTTTCGTGGCTAAGCGCCGCGAAAACGCCAAAAGACTCACGCGGCTACTTGCGAAAACAGACAGGCTACAGTTGCCCGAAGAAACGAAAGACCGACAACATAGCTGGTACCTCTATACCGTCAGGCTTAAAAATGCCGCAGAGAACGAGCGAAACAAGATTGTGGAAGAACTAAGACAGAAGGACATAGGCGCCGAAGTCTATTACGCCAATCCTGTGCATCTCATGCCCTACTACCGCGAACGTTTTAGAGGGCGCAGACTGCCCGAGACGGAAAAAGCTGCAAAACAGGTCTTCTCTTTGCCCATTCACCCAGGCGTCACGGAGGCGCAGGTAGACTACATAGGTAAGGCGCTTCTGAATCTCTTATAGCAACCACCGCAATTAAGTTGCGAAGAGTGATTAAAGTGAATAAGCTGGACTGTAAGAGTTAAATATGAACTTCAAGTAATAGGACCTAGCTATCGCGAAGTATTTGATAATTTTCTCAAAGGATGCGTGAAACAGTGACTGATGAGGAAGATATTTCACGAGTCAAGATAAAATTCGTTATAGAGGGATTAGGCGAAGCAGAAGGCGAACTCGTAAGGTTTTTGGCGCCTAGAACTATAGACACCATTGTGCGAAGGCTTCCGGTTGAGGGCAGAGCCGCTTTATGGAAAGAAGAGGTTTACTTTGAAATTCCAGTTAAAATTGGCGAAGAAAAAGCTAAGCCCACCGTGGAAACCGGAACCATTGCCTTTTGGCCCATGGGAAGCGCTCTCTGCGTATTTTATGGGCAGTCGCAACCCTACAGTCAAGTGAACATTTTGGGCAAAGTCACAAAGAATCTGAAACTTTTTGAGCAGGTTAAAAGCGGCGCAACCATTAAGGTTGAGTTGCTAAGCTAATAAGCTAGCGAGCTGTCTTCCCACATCTTCAGGAGCCGCTTGCATTCTTCTTTCACGCTTTCATCTCGGCTCTTTTTCTTTAGAATTTCCAAAAATTCTATGCGCTTTTCAACTGAACGCTTTTCTGCGATGCCGCCGTAATAAAGTTCGCCTTCAACATATTCTTTCATTTGACTGGCTTTTTGAACGAAAAGACTGGCGGCGTCGACAGGATTTTCAACCGCAAATTTGTTCGCCCATATTGCCGCTTCTGTTTCTCGAAGTTGCGTTAAGCCGTCAATTTCAATTATTTGCCTGATATAGGTTCTTAAAAACTCGTAGTATTCGGCTGTCTTTACAAGCTCAAGGAGTTGGCGGATTTTTTCTTTAAAGTTTGGGCTTCCTTCCACTGTTAAACTATGCTTGTAGCCTTTGTTTATGAGTTCTCTGGCTTTTTTAACTTCTTTCGCGGTGTAAACTCTTTCTGGGAATTTCAAACTGGACTAACTCCGTTTTTTCAAAGCGAAAATTGTGCAAAGTTTGAGGTAACGCTGAGAATCAAGCGGCTACGGGCTTGTATACTTTTATGTTGTGGCTTCCCGAGACCAATTGCACTGCGCCGTTTTGTTCCAGTTGCTCCAAGAAATCTTTAGCCGCGCTTATTCGAATGTTGAACCGTGAAGCCACAGCGTAAGGCGTCAAAACGTTCATCTTCTTTATTTCGTTGACGATTTTCTCGTTTTTCACGTCTGGAGGGATTACCCCTATCGTCCTTTTTTCCTTTTGCGGTCCAGCTTTTTCTTTCTTTTTCTCCGCCTTTTCTTCTTCATCTTTTCTGGCTTGTACGCGTTCCATTTGCTTTAGGCCGAGTTTCTTTTTTCCGCCCATTTTTTTTGGCTCCTTTCTGCACTAGACAAGCTGAGTTATTTCAACTTTATGCCTGTTCTTCCACTCTTTGATTGGCACGCCAAGTTTTCTTTCAACTTCAGCTCTGTGTATGGAGTTCATGGTGCAGAACGGTATGATACGTCCGTCTGGCACTGCGTAGTGGATGACGCATCGTTGAACTCGCTCCAAGTCGAAGTTGTACGGGTCCATGAAGTGCATAGACGAAAGCAGAATAGCTTTCCTTTGCAGGTCGCCTAATGAATCGTAGTTTCCTTCTGTTAAGACCCGCAAAAGATATTTTCTCAGAAAACTGAATTTCACATGCCTCACTGCTCCAAACAAGCGCAGTTTAGCTTTGTTTTTGCTTCCTTTTGAGGCGTATTCGTAAACCTTTCTCATGGTTCCAACAAACTTGTCTACATTCGCGTAACGGGTGATTGGTATGATTTTGCCGTTTTCCACGAAGAGATACGTGGCCATTCCGCAGTGGGGGTGCGCCGTGAACTCAACATACCGCTTGTCTTGCAGGGCGCCTACGGCTTTTGAAACTGGCACAACCGTGGGCACTGGGTAGAAGTCTGAAACCTTCACTTTGCCTTCTGTTTGTTCCTCAACGAGGCGCATGAAATCGGGGATTGTGATGCGCATTTTGTCTCGTTCTTTTTGTGGGAGTCTTCCGCAAAGGGAGATTGGCTGAACGTTTATGCATCTTATCACGTCGAAGTTTTGAGCGGCGAAATTTATGATATCGCCAAGTTGGTTGTCGTTGGCTCCTTTAACCAGCGTGACCACTAAGACTAGGCTGTGCAGGCCAGCTTGGCGGCAGTTTTCGATGGCCTTCATTTTCGTGTCGAGAAGATCAACTCCGCGGATGAACTTGTAAACGTCAGGTGTTAATCCGTCAAATTGCAAGTATACGGTGCTGACTCCCGCGGCTTTCAGTTCTCTGCAGTAATCAACGCTTTGCGCGAGTCGAAGTCCGTTCGTATTGATCTCCACGTGGCGGAAGCCGACTTCCTTTGCTTTTCGAATCAAATCGACTAAATCGTTGCGGATTGTTGGTTCGCCGCCTGAGAACTGAAGTGCCGTGGCTGGCACAGGGTCATTCGCGCGCAGGTTTTCCAGCATTCCTGCAACTTCGTCCTTAGTGGGCTCGTACACGTAGCCAGCGGCTGCTGCGTTCGCAAAGCAGATTGGGCATGTGAGGTTACACCTGTTTGTTACATCGATTATTGCGAGGGCAGTGTGGGATTTGTGCTCGGGGCATATGCCGCAGTCGTAGGGACATCCGTTAACTGTCTTTGTGCGCGGGTTGTTCAGTCCTTCGCCGTCGTATCTGAATTTTTCAGCTCGCACGTATTGGTCATAATCGGACCAGTATAGTTCTTGGAAAAAGCCGTGTTCAGGGCATTCTTTTTTTATGTAAACCTTATTGTCGTCCTCAAAAATCGTGGCGTCTAAAACTTTCAAACACTCAGGGCAAATACTTTTCGTGTTTTTAATCACGTTCATGTCTTTCACTATGCATTCTAACTATTGCGTGTTTCGAAGTGCTTAAGAGCAAATATACTCATAATAATGTTTCCAAACCTTTCCTAAGGTGATTGAGGGGAATCCGAATGTCAATCAGCGAAAACACTCGCGATACTCTGCGAGAAATGGGACTGAACGCCTACGAGATTGACGCTTACATCGTGCTGTTGGAAGGCGGGCAGATGACGGCTATGGAAATAAGCCGCGAGGCATCTGTTCCTTACTCGAAGATTTATGAGGTTCTGAACTCGCTTAAGCAGAAAGGCTGGGTCAAAAGCACAGAAAGTCGCCCGTTCAAATATTACCCTGTTCCGCCCATTGAAGCTACAGCATTCACGAAACTTAGACTTGAAGACAAATACCAACGTTGGGAAAACGCTGTGGCTGAGGAACTGCAGCCCTTGTATGAAAAGCGGGAACTGGTGGAACGCCCAGACATGCTAATCCTGCGTGGGCAACAAGCAGTTTTAACCAAACTGGAGGAGGTTCTCAAGAAAGCCACGAAAGAGATAATGATTGCGGCTCCAGAATTCGCACGCGCCATAATCGCGTTGGCAGACCCGTTGTTGAGCGGCTTAAAAAAGACAGTGAACATCAAGATTATGGTGGCTGGAAAAACCGCGGACTGGCTGTTCCTGAAGAAATTTCCAACCGTGAATGAACTGCGAATTCGAGACCACATGTTCGGCGGCGGCGTCATCGCTGACGGCAAAGAAGCCATGCTTTTCCTCGGCGAAGACAAACCCAGCCTAGTCATATGGAGCGATCACATAGGTTTAGTCGGTTTTGCGCGTGAGTATTTCCAGTTTCTATGGGACTCCTCAGCAACAGCCTGACATCAAAACGTCGCATGCGTGAGAACTATTTATAGTTTATATAAGGGGGCTATAGTCTTCTCCGAGCACTAGAGAACACACTATAAAGCGGAAACAAAAAAGAAAGAAAGTGGAGCTTAACTGGTTATTTTCCCATGACTTTTTTGGCGGCTATTTCTATGTCTTCAGCTTTGATGGTCTTGCGTCCAGCGTGCATGGCAAAATCTAACGCTTCTTTCCCGATTTTAACGCCAATTTCTTCTAATGCCTTTGCCAGTTCTTTTGCTGCGGCTTCACTTACTCTGTCCGCTCCCGCTTTCTTGCACAGCCTGTGCATGGGAGCTACAGCTAATTCTAAATTAGTCATAAAGACTTCTCCGTAGCTTCTTTTTCTTTTTAAAGCTATATTTAACCTTTTTTGTCTTCCGCTTCTTTAAATTACCGTTTAACATCAAAAGTATTCGCATAAAGAAGAAAATTATAAAAACGCCTTGGCTGATAATGGCGGCTAAGGGCTAAAGCATGAAGTTGGTCGACGCGCACATCCACCTTTCCGACGCAGAATACGCCAAAATCACGGACGAACTTGTGGCGGACGCCAAAAACTCTAACGTTGTTGCGTTAGTCTCAAATTCCATGGACTTTGAAACAAGCATCGGAAGCTTAAAACTGGCTGAAAAGCATCCAGGCGAGGTTTATCCTGCCTTGGGCATTCACCCGTGGAACGTGAATGTACTGAAAGAAAACGAGCTTGAAGAAACCTTGAAGCTGATTTCTGAGCAAAACCAAAAAAAAGCGATAACCGCAATAGGCGAAATTGGGCTGGATTACAAGTACGAGACGATATGGGAAAAGCAGCTAATGGTTTTCGACAAGATGCTTCATGCGGCTGAAAAACTTGACCTTCCAGTCATAATTCACTCGCGAGGAACAACCGCCCAAATCGTAGACATGCTTCCATCGTACAATCTTAAGCGAGTTCTGCTACACTGGTTCAGCCATCCCATGAGCGCATTATACAAAGCCGTGGAACACGGATACTTTATCACTGAAGGACCGCCAGTGGCATACTCCAAAGGCATCCGCGAGGTCGTGAAAAAGGTGCCGCTGACAAATTTGTTGACGGAGACCGATGGACCAGTGACTTACAGAAAACCTCCATACAATGGCAAGTTGACGAGACCTTCATTCATACGCACAGTAGTTGAGGCTGTAGCCGAAGTTAAGAACATGGCTGTCGTTGATGTTGCAGAGCAAATAGCCTGCAACTTCGAGGGCTTCTTCGATATAAAACTGAACTAGTTTTCTTTGCTCAGCGCTCCGTTGAATGTTTAGATTTTAAGCCAGCTAAACAGATCCGGGAACAAGAAGTAAATCACAATAAATGCTACAATTACCACTGCGATTGCGGCTAAAGCATACTTAAGGGTCGAACGCTTCTTTTTTCTGGGCTGATCAGCATCAGACCGCTTTTTTCTCCATCTTCCCGATTTCGTTCTTTCCCTCTCTTTTGACCACTTGCCTTTTTTTACTTCAGGAACTGGCAAAGTTCACCCTCGCCTAACATTAAATGTCTTTTGTCTTATATATTTAACAATGCAATAGGCATGCCGAAGATTAATCCGAATACACAAGGCGTAAACTTAAATTAAGCCTCCTCTCCTAGTGAAAGCTGCTTTTACGCTTTCAAGCGATGGAGGACGAAAAAGCGATACCTGATCGGAGGAACCCGCGTACTTGGGAAAAGTTAAGACGGAACACATTAAACGATTAGCCAAAGAACTCATGGAACGTTTTCCAGATAAATTCTCCAGCGATTTTGACGCCAACAAACATGCAGTTGATGCGCTCACACAAGGTGCGACCACGAAAGTGAGAAACCAAGTTGCGGGATACATAACACACACTATCTCTTTAACTCAAACCGATTCTCCAAGTGAAACAATCGAAGAGGAGATGCCAGCTTAGACACACTGGGAAAAGGAACCCGTATGATGGATGAATATAGAAGAGGATGGGCGCTGAGATACCTGCGTGAGGCAAAGGCGGAGTTGGAAGCGGCACAAAAGATGCCTTACATGGCGCCTAGTCTGATGTTGGAAGCAATCAGAAAAGCCAGAAACGCCATATATTACAGTATGGGCGAACCCGCCTTCATAGAGATTCTCATACGCGAAGAAATGGGAAAAACTCCACCCACAAACGATCAGGTTCTGCGTTTTCTTATTGAAATCGAAGGGATCGTGCAGCAACTGACGCAACTGGAGGAGGTAAACGGCGAAGCAATTATGAAGCAGGCTGATACGCTGGTCCAGATAGCCACCGACATCGTGGAGACTTTTACTGAAGAAAAATTAGAAAATTAGAACATGAAAAATCTGAGAAATCGTTTATTAGCATTAGCCTGTTACATTTTATAACACAGGCTGAATGCAGATGGCAATAACTGTAAAGTTTCTCGGTGCTTTGCGTCATATTTCAGGCGCAGGCGAACTTGCCTTGAACATTAAAGGCGCCCTTTCCATAAAGGAACTTATGAACGAAATTGTTAGAGAAGTGCCTGCGCTCAAACCAAGCCTGACCCACCAGCAGCTTGAAGACTTAAGATCGAACACGTTGATGCTTGTGAACGGCAGAGAAATCAGCGTCTTAAACGGCTTAGAGACAAACCTGAAAGACGGAGATGAAATAGTCTTTGTCCCCGTTGTCCATGGAGGTTGACGCGAACGATCACTTTGACGACTGATTTTGGACTGAACGATCCTTACGTGGCAGAAATGAAAGCCGTAATCTTGGGCATATGCCCGAACGCCGTTATAATCGATATAACGCATGAGGTAGCAAAGTTCAATATACGAATGGGTGCTTACGTGTTGGCTTCTGCGGTGCCTTACTTTCCAGAGGGCGCCGTTCATGTGGGGGTTGTCGACCCCGGCGTTGGCACTCGAAGGCGTCCCATAGTGATACAGACAAAGCAAAGCTTCTTTGTCGGACCAGACAACGGTCTCTTAGTTTTGGCTGCGGAGAAACAAGGCATAATGCGCATTCACGAACTAGCGAATCCGCGGTTCATGTTGCCCAAAGTCTCCCATACCTTCCATGGTAGAGACGTTTTTGCGCCTGCAGCAGCGCATTTGATGAATGGGGTGAAACCGGAAGAGTTTGGTCCTGAAATCCGTAAAGCTGTACAGCCTGAATTCGCAAAAGTCACGCAGAAAAACGGCGCGCTCGTCGGCGAGGTCTTGCATGTGGATGGCTTTGGAAACATAATTACGAACATAAACGAGAAAGAGGTGACGCAGAGCCATGTGAAAGCCGAGGTAAGCGTGGATTTGGCTGGGCACAAATTGAAACTGAAGCTCTGCCAAGCCTATGGAGAAACCAAACCACACACGCCATTAGCCTTAATCGGAAGCCATGGTTTTCTGGAAATCTCCATAAACCAAGGCAGCGCCGCCAAGAAATTTGAAACAAAACCTGGAGACAAAATCAAATTATTACTTCAGGGAAGACCTTGAACGTGGCTTCTTTAAGGAGTTAACCGGTATCTTTCTCGAGAGAGTATGCCTTCATTATTTTTTCCAGAACTTCCATCGTATCTCCCAGCATTTTATTGAACTTTGTTAGTATAACCCGCAAACGTTTGGCTTCAGCTTGTTCCTTTCCTTTCGACTCTAGTTCAGTCAACTTCTGGGTTAAGTTATTTATTTCGTCTCTTTGCGATTCGTAGACTTTCAGCATTTTCTCTATACTTTTGGCGAACATTTCAGGGAAATCAATGTTTACATGGAAGACATAGTATTTTTGCACGGGATCCTTGTGTTTATGGACTGTTCCCATGCTAACCAGCTGATTTAAAGTCCTATTCACAGAAGCCATAGAATAACCCGTTAGACTCGAAAGTTCTTTGTGATTTAATTCACGCCCCTCAAGGAGGAAAACAGCCATAATTCTGCCCATAATTGTAGGCAGTCCTTTTGCACGCATAATATCTTCGTAAACTCGGATAAATTCCGCTCTGATTTCCTGGAGCGAATTCATGTGTTATCATATTGAGGGAAAGTTTTATATAGTTTTCCATAATTATGAGAATTACGCAAAAATTTAGGAATTATCAGAATTATGAAATTTATGGTATAGGAGGGTCGCCATGGTCCAAGAAAAAGTAATCGTAATGGAAAATCTGACAAAAATGTACGGAAACCATGTAGGTGTTAAGGACTTAAATCTCTCTGTAAATAAAGGCGAAATAATGGGTTTTCTTGGACCCAACGGCGCAGGTAAGACAACCACAATACGTACTTGTCTCGCATTGATTTCGAAAACAGCAGGCGAGATAACCATATTCGGCTTGGATTCACATAAAGATGCAGTTGCAATACGGAAAAAGATAGGATATTTGCCTGGAGATTTTGGTCTCATCCCATCAGTCAAAGTCAAGTCTTATCTCAAGTATCTACTCTCGCTGAGAGAATGTAACTCTACGAAAAAAATGGTGACGTTAGCTGAACGGCTGGAGCTTGATCTCGACCGGAAAACGCATGAGCTTTCCAAGGGCAACAAGCTGAAAGTGGGCATTGTTCAGGCACTGATGGCGGATCAAGAGCTTATCATCATGGACGAGCCATCAGGGCTTGACCCGCTTGTGCAACAGGAATTCTATCGTATTTTACATGAAGAAAAAAAGCAGGGTAAAACCATTTTCATATCGTCTCATAATTTGGCAGAAGTTGAATCCGTCTGCGACAGGGTTGCCATAATCAGGAAGGGTCAGTTGGTAGTGGTGGAGGACATACGGGTTCTGCGGGAAAAAACAGGAAAAGTGCTCGAGGTTGAATTCAGCGATTCCGTCAACATTGCTGAGTTGAAGCTTGAGGGCGTAAGTGAGATACATCAAGATAATGGCAGATTCATACTAACCGTGCACGAGAACCTTGACGGTGTCATCGGGGCAGTGTCAAGTCATCGAATACTGAACATGACTCTGAAAACCTACAGCTTGGAGCAGCTGTTTTTGAAATATTATGCGGAGGCAGAAAATCGCAAAAGAGGTGGCAAGTGATGTTTGGCAGAATAACCTACATGGAACTCAAAGCGGGATGGAAAGGGCTTCTCATCTTTGGCATACTTATTCTCGTCGTCTCCGCAAGCATGGTGCAGCTTTTTCCTGTTTTTCGAGATTCATTAACTGAGGAATTGGAAGGAGCAAACAAGGTGAATTTGGAGCTTCCCAACGAGCAGGGTGGCAATATTACCCTCTCATGGGAACCGCTGGAGAATGCAACCAGCTACATGGTGCTGGAAGACACGCGCGTAAGCATGGTAACAGCAAAAATCGCATACTCAGGTGAAGAGACCAGCATTACATTTGAAAAGGATTTTGAGGAAAAACGGTATTACGCGGTTATGGCCGTAATAGACGAAACTTCTGACCCAGTATTAATTGGTATTGCTACAACGGAAGAAGGCGCGGACCCTTTTAAGGAATTATTAGAAAATCCTGTCTATTCTGGCTTTACAGGAGGAAGAAACATAAGCATGCTCGAAGTCAAAGGCTTCGTAACCCTTGAGTTTTTCAGTTGGTGGTGGATGCTTGCTGGGTTGTTTATTGCCTATCTGTCTGTATCTGTTATTGCGAATGATTTTGAGAACAAGCGTATGGACGTGATGTTATCTACACCGATATCCCGCAGACGTTATCTGTTGGAGAAGTTTGGTGCTATGAGCATAATCGCCCTTTTAATGATTCTGGTAGCAATCGTAGGGCTTGCCGGTGGGCTAGCAAGCATTGATGCACTCAGTGAATTTTCTGCCGCTGCGGCGGCGCTGTCATTGATAGGTTGCTTGCCCTTCCTCATGGTCATCGCAGCAGTTGGCATGCTTACTGCCGTTTTGTTCCAGAAAGTCAGAACTGGCATGGGCGTAACGTTTGCTTTCGTCTTTACGGAATTCTTCCTGTACACCTTCGGTGGCTTTTCCAAAAGCCTTGAATGGCTGAAAACGATTAGCATTTTCAATTACTGGGACTACTCCTCTGTCATCATTGACGACTTGTTCAAATCAGGAGATTTCGTGATATTGACGGTACTGGCGATTGTGCTGGTCGTCATTGGCGTATGGGTCTTTGAAAAGAAGGACATACCGACCTAAGCTTGTTGCCTATTAGTGCACTCAAATTTTTCTGCAGAATTTTGTAAGAGAACCTGCACCAGCCTATTTGGAGCCTATTAGTGGTTCATTGCAGAAACCAGTAGAGGGGTCTATCCGTATTGCTGTTTCCGCCTCCAAAGGCATGTTGAAAACCAGCCAGACAGCTATTTATAGTATTTAAAAGGGAGGGGCTGGTCTCCGCAGAGCACAACAGAAAGCGCAAACGAAATGAAGCCTTTTTATTAGATAAGCAAACATGTGCCTCTGTGGAAATGCTGAATAAATGACCAAGTATCAAGCGTTAGCCGTAGCCACGAAATATTGGAAGCCTGGCGAGAATTACCTAAGCATAGTCATCGGCGCTTTAGAGAAAAGGGTAGATGACGGTGAGTTTGTCGTTGTGTCCGAAAAGGTGCTTTCAACCGCGCTAGGCAAAATCGTAGACGAAAGCCGCATCAGCCCTAGTTTCAACGCGCGGCTTATTTGCCGCCTCTGGATGCGGCTTGTCTGGGGATACTTTTTGGGCGAATTGTGCCATTTTGGGAAAAGACTGATACGAAGGCTTCGGGAATACCCGCTTGAAGTTGGTAGCCGCCACAAACAAGTCGCCTTACAGCAAGCGGGGCTTTTGCAGGCGTTGATGTGGGGTTCTGAAGGCGGAATTGATGGGTCCAACTTGCCCTTTTCTTACGTGAGCTTGCCTTTGAACAACCCATATGGATTGGCAGAGGAGATTCGCCAGCAAATCTGGCGTAAGCTGAAAAGGAAAGTCTATGTCATAATCGTAGATACCGATAAAACCTACTCGTTCAGGAACTTTCATTTTACTCCTCGCCCAAAACCTATGACGGGAATCCACTCTTTCGGAGGCGTCGCCGCTTACCTCATCGGCAGAACGTTCAAGCTTAAGAGGAGGCCGACGCCACTTGCCGTGGCTGGAGGCAAGTTGCAGGCAGAAGAGGCTTTGAAAATTGCCAATATAGCTGACAGAGCAAGAGGTCCAGGTTCAGGCGCAACGGTGTGGGATATGGCGGCGAGATTCAACGTTGCAGTAACAGGGATGAGTTGGGGCATGCTCTCGCAGATGAAGCACAAACCCGTTGTTATCGTCAGGAAAAAAGTGGTGCATAAAAAGTAAGCATGCCGTTTTTGAAAGAGTAAAGAATAAACATGCCCTTTCCTTTAAGGAAACAGTGTGACAATTATGGAAGAAACTGGAAAGCTTGACGCTTTTTTCAATCCTCGTTCAGCCGCAATCATTGGGGCTACAAAAAAGCTAGACAAGGCGGGACACGTTATCTTCAAAAACTTCGCCTATAACAAGACGCGAGGAGTTTTCAAAGGGGAAATTTACCCTGTAAACCCAAACGAAGAGTCTATTCTGGGATTCAAATGCTACCCGTCTGTAACCGAGATTCCAGGCGAACTGGACTTGATAGTGATTGTTGTTCCAGCCAAAATCGTGCCAACAATCATGGAAAAAGCGGTTACTAAAAAGGTCAAAACCGCCATAATAATCAGTTCGGGCTTCAGAGAAATTGGAAACATTGACCTCGAAGAACAACTGGTGACCACGGCTAGAAAAGCGGGAACACGCATCTTAGGACCCAACTGCCTAGGCGTGTACTACTCAAAGACGGGCGTGGACACGCTGTTTCTTCCCGAAACCAAGGTTCTGACCACTGGAGATGAAGTCATTGCCACGCCGAGACCGTTATTCGGCGACATAGCCATAGTCACGCAAAGCGGAGCCTTCGGCGTTGCCGCCCTTGACTTTTTAGCGGGGCGCCAAATTGGAATCAGCAAATTCGTGAGCTTCGGCAACAAATGCGATGTGACCGAATCGGAAATGATGCATTACCTGCTCTACGACAAAGAAACCAAAGTCATACTTCTCTACGTGGAAGACATAAAATATGGAAGACGATTCCTCAAAATAGCCAAAAAAGTCACTGTGAAGAAGCCTATAGTAGCGCTTAAGGCGGGAAGAAGCGCCGCAGGAGCCAGAGCCGCCGCTTCACACACTGGCGCCATCGCAGGTTCAGACAAAATCTACGATGCGGCTTTCGAGCAGACAGGAGTAATCCGAGCAAGGGATATGGAAGAGTTTTTCGATACTGGAAAGGCGTTAGCTATGCAACCGCCAGCTTTAGGTAAGAATATAGGCGTGCTCACGGACGCTGGTGGTCCTGGCATAATGGCAGTGGACGAATGCGAAAGTAACGGTTTATCCGTGGAACGGTTTTCAGAAGGAACCCTGCAGAAATTCCAAAAACTCAAGGACCAAGGGGTGCTTCCCAAGTTTGCGGCAACCTCTAACCCTGTTGACCTTACGGGTTCGGTGACGGATGACATGTT
>Ga0209636_10001997_pt1 | contig 20606 bp, 18 predicted proteins | sample DeeMarSWOR152_54_FD_187464 | JGI IMG/M metagenome (GOLD analysis project Ga0209636, IMG submission 187464) | Marine sediment microbial communities from White Oak River estuary, North Carolina - WOR-1-52-54 (SPAdes) (version 2) | ecosystem: Environmental > Aquatic > Marine > Intertidal zone >...
GACCAAGTTGCCAAGTATCAGAAAAAACATACTCATAGGTATTCCCCTCTGTATTATTCATTGTATTGTTACAATATGTATTATCCGGAAATGTGATGTTGACTTTTACAAGATTTACACCACTTAGGTTATCAATAACATTTACATTGATTGTAACATTAAAGCCAAATCCCACAGTTTCAGGGTTAGCACTAATAGAAATTATTTCTGGTGGATACGTATCGGTTTCATCAGCTTTTAAGCTAGTTAGTTTTATGTTAACACATGTCATACATAGCAGCAGCACCAATATTAAAACATTTATCTTTTTCCTCATTTTATTTCCTCCCAAATTAAAATTTTATACAAATAAAAGACAAATTTGTCTATTATATCGTTTTCGATTAATATGTCGTCAATTAACGAAAAATTTCTATCCAAAACTATTTTGTCAATCAAATCTATGTTGCGTTAAGATGTTCTTATATCAACAAATTGGTGTGCAACAATGAAACAAAGTTAGAAGCAACTAACGAGTTCATAATAACCTTTGAATAACTCTAAAATAGAATATTTCCTAATACAAATTCGAGTATTATAACTAATTTAAATTATTACAACATTACAAATTAGTCCAAATAATGTTGAAAATTTGTTAAAAAAAATAAGAAAAGAAAGGATTTTATAGAGTCCATGGAAAATAACGCAGAGATTCTCGTCACTTTTCTCGACGAGAATCGTCACGTTCAATCAGTCTTTATAACCACTAGACCACTGGCCCTTTGTTTTTGACCAAGCACTTGGAATAAAGCCATGTGCTTGATTTAGAAATCATGAAATAGACAATGAGTTAAATGATTTTTCGTTATTACCTGGTTAAGTAAAAAATCATAATTTGATAATGCTGATTATTAGTCAAAGGCTCTCTAATAATAAACTGTTGTATAAAAATTAAAATATCTTTAATATCTTAGAAAGTAGTTATATTTGATCACAACGTAGTAGATCTTTGATACCTCTATTTATATAATTTATTTGAGGATGGCTAATAATTGGCTTTCTTTATGATGGAAATTTTTCTGAAGCAGGTTTTCCACCGATTCCCCAATGTGATTTTGGGATTTCGTGTACAATTACTTCCACAGCATGTTCTGGTATATCCAAATCTATAAAGATTTTAGTAATTTCTCGGATTACAGTTTTGACTTTTTCCTCACCAAAACCTTTCCATACATTTACATGAACTACTGGCATGCTTTCTCCACCTAGGATATTGAAAATTTCTAATCTTCCTCAAGTTTTGTTATATCTTTTTTCTTAAAGAGATATGTTTTGAGTTCATTGTGAAACTCAGGATCTTGTCTTCTAATCCACTCAATAAGCATAGCGGCATGTTCTTTTTCCTCATCTCTATTATGAGCTAAGATTTCTTTGAGTGATTTATCATTTGTTGCATCAATTCGTTCTTGATACCAATTAACAGCTTCTAACTCTTCTATTAACGACTGTCTTGCCCGATCAAGGTTTAAGGTTTTTTCACTTAGATCTTTTCTATCTTCATATTGAACCATAAGACATCAAAAATGTTCAATATATTTGGACTTAAAAAGTATTGCGTGATATTCTATAGGCAAATACGTGTTTTACTAATTTTCTATCTAAAGAATTTGAGATTATCTAGATTATATTACTATAATTGTTACTATAATTTGATTATTTATTAACTCCGGGGTTTTTTCTTCTATTTAATAAAAATAATTTTTTATTTATTTCTTAAAGAATTCGTTGTTGTTATTTTTCTTCTGACAATTTAATCTTCTTATCACCTTAGTTTTTTAAAATTTAACACATACCCCTGCTCTAAACAATCATCGTGCATTAATAAATTAAAGAGTTTGTTTTCAAAAGAAAATCCGCTTGATTCAATTTCATTAATAACCTGATCTAAATCCATCTGCATATCTTCCTTATGATGCTTTGGATAAACAGATAGAAGTCCTTGGTGTTTTAAAACCCTGAAGAGCTCAGCAAGTAATCCTCCCCGGGATTCTACCAAATGCAAAACATCATAAAGTAACACTGAATCTATAGATTCATCATTCAAAGGAAGTTTATCCTCATTTTTTACATATATTCTTTGAATATTTTCTAATCCATATTCTGCCACTCTCTGTATTAGTTCATCTAAATGATCTTTATTGTTGTCCACCCCATAAACCATACCTCCCTTTCCTACCACTAATGCAGCAGGAATTGTATATGTTCCATGTCCGCAACCAAAATCGAGTACAAACTGATTTTTTCTTATTCCTATGTATTTAAGGAATTTTGCTCCCTTACGTTCTAACCATTTATCTATGTCATTAGTGATCATATTTCTCCACTTAAATCAATGATTTTACCCACCCCACACTCAAAAGTACTATCGGGAAATGCTCTTTTTAAATCTTGTTTATGGGATGTGCAATGACAAGGGCAGATGAAATCAAAGTTTTCTAAAAGCGAAAATTTGTTAAAACCATGGAGTCCGCCAACTATTCCTACTATTTTTCCTATTTGCTTTGCAACATCTAGGATTTTTTCTACACCAGGATGGGAACAACCAGTAAGGACATAGTACCCCTTCTCACCCTTTAGAATTAAGGATTGTTCGTCAACTAAGGCTTTTAATCTCCCTGTAGACCAAACATTATTACTTATTTCTTTAAAATCCTCAGCACTAGCTAATTTCATATTATTACTAGAAACCTCATATGCCAATCGATATAAATCAATAATATCAACATATTTTCTTAATGTGCTCAATCCTCCCTTGTGATCGCCATGTTCATGAGAAATTACAATCTTCTTAATGCTCTTAGGATTTATATCAAGTGTTTTCATATTATGTAATAATATTTTACCATTTGCTCCGGTATCAAATAAAATGGTATCATATTTTGTTTGTATTATGCATGCAAATCCCCAATCTGATATTAACCCAATCCCTTTTTTCAATACTTCATTATCATATACTATAGTCATTTTCATATAACGTTCTCCTCGTTTTCTTATCGTAATTTTTTCATAACATTCATTTTATTCTAATAATTCAATTCAGGTTTAGAATTCAACAATTCAAACAGATTGAAGTAATATACTAAATTATCATGGGCATTTTTATCAACACTAGCAAAACAAATTAATATATCACCCGTCTCTGGACAGGCAACCCATTGATGCAATGGTATATATGTCCCTAATTTTTGTAATAGGAAAAATCTAATATCTGTCTTACCATGATATACTCTTCTAAGCATATCCATAGAACTGTTTAATTCAATACTACTCCATAGTTTTTCTATTTCTTTACTTAGAGTTCTGTAATGCAACCATGATATAGAAGACGAGAATGTAGATTTATATCCAACTGGGTTTATCCTTAAAAACATCATGAAAAGCGGGAAAAAACTTGGATTATAGTAATTTCTCTGAACAGCTGCTAAGTCAGGATTGATGAAAATATTTGTTCTTCTTACAACATGATTAATAGCCCAAAAAGGATACGTTGACTCAATAGGATCATCCCATGTTCCATAATATGAATGGGTTAGAGTTTGTTCAACAGCATAAGCAATATCTTCGTCAGAGATAATCAAATTATAACCACATGTTGTATTTGAGCTAATGATTTCTATAGCCTCATAGACATCAGATGCTTGGTCAAGAACCATTTTAATCCTGAAAGTTAAAGGGATGCCTTCAGCATGTGTACAATTTATTTCATCAAAGCAATATGAACATAGCATTCCGATTCCAATACCTTTTTCATTTATTCCACCTGGACCTCCAATAAGCCCAGAAAATGAAGGTTCAACAGAAGAATATCCCTTTTCTGGGTTTCGAACCATTAAAATCTGATTTTCCCTAATGTCTGTACCAGTTACAGGATCAATCATCTCCATTGACCAATCAAAGCTACGCATATGAATTAATTTTCCATCTAAGGTGGCACGGCCCCATGCAGCAGCCTCACAGCAATGGAACCAGTCGGCCATAATGTTACCAATTGCAATATCCAAAAAAGATAATCCAGATCCATCTGACATACCCTGAATCTCTTCTTTATATTCTTGAGGAACATAATCTTTTACTTGATTCCACAACCAAACATAGAAGCTATGATTCCATCCAAATGGTTCAGTATAATTAAGGAACGCCCGAAAGTTTTCCTCCATTTCATCTTTTAGTAAGTAACCATGTTGAAATCCCATGGTATAATGTGAGCCAATTAGATTGAGAATCTTGAATTCATCATATTCTTTAATCCAGCCCCCTTTTAATGGATTAAAGGATTTATTATTTTCTTTGTTAAAAATTCCTATTACAGATAAAGTACTATTGATTATCAAAAGTATACAAACAACATTTACAATAATTTGATTTTTAATTTTTATAACCCCACTTAATATGATTATAAAATTCGGGAATATAATCTATGAATAATTATTAATAAATTTTGTTACAATAATTATTAGTAAAAAATTATTTATTATAATATTTATTGTAAAAATATTTATATATTCTATATCGTTGATTCTTATTGGGCATTAGAAGAGGGAGGAATGAAAAAAACCCCCTGATAATTATTTCATGGTTTATTCCCCTCCCTTAAAACCCAATATTTCAATTAAATAACTGCTTTCTTAAAACCTTTGATGATATAGATGGTGTAATAATTATTTTAGTAAATTTCTATCAAAAAAAATTTATTTGATTTGAATCAATTATAACGATTAAAAAAATACTTGATGAAAGATAAAGCTTTTAGAAGTATCAGTACCCGCCTATCTTTAAACTTGGATCTCCAAGAAGTACCCATTGCTGGACTGTTTTTTCATCAATACGATCCCAACCGAAATCATTCCATTCAGGAAGTGTGAATGAATGGTGGTGCGATATATAGCTATTAATCGTTTGACTATATATATCACCTAATATCGTATCGTTTTTATTATTATATTGATCGCTATACTGCTTAAAAAATTCAGTGCTAATCCAACCGTCTCCTACACCAATTGTGCACCATTCTCCTTCAGAACCCCACCCAAATCCAGTGTTTCCTATTGTAGCAATTGCACCAGTTTTTGGAAGTTTTACCAAATACCAGCTCCAACATTCTGGTATTGGATGACCATACGTGTGCATGTTAATACTTATATTAAAGTAATAGAGAAGATATATATCTATAAATGTAGGAATTAAAGATACGCCAAACATGCTGTTATGACAGCCTCCAACTACCACAACAGGATTTTCATTCTTGTTTGAAAGTTTTCTCATAGGTAAAACAGGATAGCTAACATATGGGAACAGGAATGAACCTTGTGTTACAACTAAGCCCATTATTTGTGAATAGCGTCTATTCCCAGGTAGTCCGGGAAGATGATTACACCATACTCCTGGGCTGCCATGTCCTGCAAAATAAGCTAATCCATGGCCTTTACTAAACGATTCAATAACATCTGATTGGCAGGCAAATTTGCCATTAGAAGTCCATACAATTTCTTTTTCAAAGTCCTCAGGCATATAATATAATGCTCCACCACGATTATGAACAAGTTTTTCACCAGTTACCCATTCACCTTCATAATAAGTCAAAGTATTGTTCCGGTATTCTGTAAAGATTACTTCTTCATTTTCATTAGTTATCCATAGTTTTAAGTTTGATATATTTCCATAAGGTTTTGGATCATATGATTTTCCACGTATCGTAAGAACACCGCTTACATATGAAATATTTGCCCACCAATATAGCTCATTGCAATATGCTTCTCCGTCATGTGGTGTATAGTTATAGTTTGTATTTCCAAGGGTATTATTATTTGAAATAGATACAATTTCTGCAATAGGTGGTGCGGGATATCCATTGTGTAATTCTTCTTTAAGATGGTCATCATGGTTGAAAGTTATGTTTGTTTCCACCGTTTTATCTAGTGTTATACATATATTGTCAATTGGACCAGTTTCTCCTTCTGGATTTGAACTTTGTGCATGAATAGTATACTCTCCATCTGGTAAACCATTGGTGTCCCATGTTATATTCCAATCCTCTTGATCAAGAAATCCGTCTCCAGAGACAACGATCATACTATTAAACCATGAAGGATCGGCTGTCGTTTCATAATTAATTATTTTATTAACCACTGTTTTAACTTCATATCTATTCCGACAGGCCAATCTTCCAACAGATACATCAGGATAAAGATCAATCAGGTCTCTTGTCTCGTCATTCCATTCTGCAATTACATCATTTCCATTAGAATTCCAGTCATCAAACTCCCACTCCTGGGTATCGTTATTCCATTTATAGATATCTGCATAATAAAGATCGCAAAGATATCCTGGTTCGGGTGGAGTACCCGGCTCAACATGTATAAGATTAGAATATCTAACAGGTATGTACCAGCTTCTCGTACCGTAGTTTTTATGATCACGAGGTTTGGCCAATAATAGCGACTTTAATCCACCCACAAGTAAAACATATTTTATACCCCATTTTTCGATTGCGTCTTTAATAAAATATTTTATTTGTTCAGGTTTATCTACTCCCTCATAATTGCTGTAAATTTCATCTGTTGTATTCAATATTGTTCTTACATTTAGGTTATTTTTATGGATTACAAGTTTATCTAAATCATTGGAGAATTTTTTAGGGCTGATTATAACAAGGTCATACACATCAGGGAAGGAAATTGGTTTAGCTGGTTCTTCGTAGGATATTCTTAGTTCAGCATTCTGTATTGACCATATCTCTCCAATTGCTGGAGCGTATCTGACAGGAAAGATATTAATAGCCAAATGAGTGACGTGATCGCCATCCTTGCTCAATCCACAACCGACTCGATAACTAAACCATCTTTTCGGAAAGAGCTCTTTACTGTTATAAACTTCAAGGTCTTTTTTAGGCGGAGATACAAAACCAGGTATCGGTGATAGAGGTTTAGGTATAGGAACAGGTAGAATTTGTTTTGAAATTCTCATTTTTTGAATTCCATTAGGATTTACTTCTACCTTAATATTGCTTATACCTGGAGGGAGTTCAAATGTTTTAAGAATTCGTGGAAGCATTGGTTGACCTGGGTTCATTATATATGTTTCTCCATATCCTAATCCTAATCTAATGTAGTTGTCATTGGAATCTGTAAATGTTGGTTCAGAAAAATCAATCCGAATTGTTTTTTTTACTTCGTTTGTAGATTCATTGGTATTATTAAATTTAATAGCTGTTGTACCAATTGCGCCAATTAATATAATAGTCGTTAAAACTATTGAAATAGTTTTTTTCATATTTTAGCCCTATAAAAATAAATGATTCATCATATAAAAAGATATCACTTGTTAAAGTTACATCCAATTTATTAAAAAAATTGTTTTATTTTTAGTTATTAATATGTTTTTTTGGAGTCATAATTAATCTAAAAATATTTAAATATCAACATTTGATTTGATATCTGAAATCAAAATTGGATGCACTTGCCTAAAGTTCTAAATTATAAATTTAGAAAAAATGTATGAATTGGAGGGAAGTAATGACAATTGCAAAAAAAGGAGATATTGTAAATATAAAATGTGAAATAAAGTTAGAAGATGGATTTCTGTGTTATAAAAACGATGAAAAAAATCCAATAGAGTTTCAAATAGGGGAAGGAAATTTCTTTCCAAAAATAGAATCTGCAATACTAGAAATGGAAGAGGGTGAAACTAAGACTATTGCCCTTGAACCAGAAGAAGCGTTTGGTCCATACATAGATGATCTTGTTGTAGAAATACCAAAGGATTTATTTCATACCAAAGAAGGAGTGGAAATTGGAGTTGATTCAAAGGTTAAAATAAACGCTCCCTCGGGAAAAGTCTACTATGGAATCGTTTCAGAAATTTCTGAATATGGTCTAAAATTAAATCTCAATCATCCTTTAGCAGGAAAAAAGATAATAATTACTTTAAACCTAGAATCAATAATAAAAGAACCCCTTGAAACAAAGAAAAAATCAATGTTCCAATTGAAAAAAACAAAGAAAACAAAAAATAAAAAATCAACTAAGTCTACTGTTACCCCATCAAAGACCAAATAGAATTCTTCCAGTGATCTCTAACATCATAAATACTTAGGTCAACAACTTTATTATTTTCATCATTAATAACAACAGAATTGTCCTTTATCAAACCTATTTTGAAAAAGGGAGTGTGATGTTTATTCATCAAATCTTCAAACTCTTGGTGTTTTTTATATTTCACTTCAATTATCCATCTAGTATTTGACTCCGAGAACATTTTAAAATCACTTCTTAATTCTGGACTAATTTGCGATAAATCAACTTCTAAACCAACATCACCACCGATTGCCATCTCGGATAAGCAAATTCCAATTCCACCTTCACTTATATCATGACATGATGCAATGTACTCTTTCTCTATTGAATTAAGAATGCTTTTTATGCTTTTCTTAAGTAAAGATGCATTGGTATTTGGAACCATTCCGTTATTGATTCCTAATAAATTATAATATTCAGAACCACCTAGTTCTTTTTTTGTTTGATTTCCCACTATATATATTTTGTTTCCAGTTTTTTTGAAATCCGATGTGATACATTTCCTAATATCAGCTACAATTCCTATTCCTAATATTTGTGGAGTTGGTGGCACAGATGTCTTACTTGACTCGTTATAAAAACTAACATTACCTGATATAAAGGGTAATGAAAGGGACCGTGCCATGTCACCTATACCCCTACACGCTTCGTAAAATTCTCCCATACGCTCAGGTTTTTCAGGGTTTCCAAAATTAAGGCAATCCAGTAATGAATCTGGTTTTGCACCAACTGCAACCAGATTTCTACAAACTTCATCAATCGCAGAGCATGCACCTAAATAGGGATTAAGTTCCATAAATCGAGGATTAACATCAGCTGTTATTGCTAGTCCTTTAAATGAATTTTCAAGAGGTTTTATAACAGCTGCATCACCATGAGTTTCTAACCCTAGTTTACCTTGTAATGGCTTAATGACGGTATTTCCTCTCACTTCATGATCGTACTGTCTAATTACCCACTCTTTGGAAGCAATGTTTGGAGAACTTAATAGATTTTTTAAGGTATTATTCATATCTGGAATTGGAAAAATTTTTTCTTTGGTTCTGTCAACATTGGGTAAAAAAAATGGTCGTCTACAGCTATCATAAACAGGTCCTCCTGTGAGAAAATCTAAATCCATATCAAGAATTTTTTCACCCTTAAAAAATACCCTTATAACTTGTTCTTCTATTACTTTTCCAACAGCAAATGCTGTTACATCCCATTGTTTACATATATGTAAAACTGCGTCAACGTTCTCTGGTTTTACAAGAAACATCATTCTTTCTTGACTTTCAGAAATCCATATTTCCCAAGGATGCAAACCTTCTTCCTTTAAAGGAATGTCATCCAAATGAATTTCTGCACCGAAACCAGCAGAATAAGCCAGTTCTCCACAGACACAAGATAGGCCGCCACCACCAAAGTCCTTCAATCCTTCTAGTAATTTTTTTCTATTGCATTCAAGTGTTGCATGAATAACTGGTTCTTTTGTAATAGGATCTCCAACTTGTACAGCAGATCTGCTGCTTTCTTCACTTTTGTCTGTGAGCTCTGCTGATGCAAATGTTACACCATGAATGCCGTCTCTACCAGTTTTTCCACCAACGTATATATAGATATCTCCAGGTGCTTTTGCTCTGCTGTGTATAAGCTCATTTTTTTTCATGATGCCGACACAGCCAACGTTAACTAGGCAGTTGCCGGTGTACCCGTTATGGAAATATACTTGGCCTGCTAATGTTGGAATGCCGATTCGATTTCCGTAGTCACGAATGCCGTCAACTACTCCTTTGAGAAGGTATCGAGGATGTTTGACTCCTTTTGATAGTTGTCTAAATTGAAGATTTAAAGGACCGAAAAACAATGGATCAATAAAAGCAATTGGTTGGCTTCCCATACAGACTACGTCTCTAACAATACCCCCTATGCCCGTGGCTGCACCACCATATGGTTCAATTGCAGATGGATGATTATGAGATTCTAACGCAGCACAATAGTAGTGGTTTTCATCAAATTCTATAACCCCTGCATCTTCCCGCGCAATAATTTTGTTTTTTTTAACTTCGTATATGTATTGTTTTAGAGGTATTTTTGAAGATTTATAACAACAATGTTCAGACCAAGCCTGTCCAAGAGCTTGTAGTTCAATATCAGTGGGATTTCTATTTTTACTTAAAAAATATTCTTTTATTTTTTCCATTTCTGTATTATTAAGAGCTAAGCCCATTCTGTCGCTAATTTCTTGTAATTGATTTTTTTTTACAGATGAAATATCTATTTCATAAACATCTAGGGAATTGGTTTTTTTCTTAAACAAGCTATTTAAATACAATTGAACCTCCCCTGACACAGCTATGCTTCATTTACTTCTATTTCGTAGTTGTGAATTACTGGATTTACAAGGAGACGTTGGCACATTTTTTCAACGTCTTTTTTTATAGAATCTTTGTCTTTTCCATCAATTAAAATATCAAATGTTCTAATCGTCTTAGTAGTTTTAACGTTGTCAAAACCAAGCAGATGTAAAGCCTTTAGTGTATTAGCACCTTCAGGGTCCGAAACACCTTTTTTAAGAGTTATTGTAACTTTTGCTTCAAACATTAGTATTCTCTTTTGTAAAATCAAATAATATATTGATTAAATTATCGTTTTTCAGATTTTTTTTAATACGTCTTTAATTTCTCTTCTAAAATCGTTGATGCTGTTTTCATTTGATATTATAATGTCTGCAGTTGAAATAAGTTCTCTAATACCCCATCTTATCTCTCGTTTATCTCTTTCTTCTATCTTTTTTAAATTGTTACTATCGTCTCTCCTTTGTCTTAATAAGGAACGTTTTTTTCTTTCTTCATCTGAGGTTGTGATAGCTATAAGTATAAAATTATTGCTTAATTCTTTTTTGAAAAGGTTTACTTCTTCGATATTTCGTACTCCATCAACTATAATTTTATCTGTAATATTTAGAGAGGTTATTTTGTCAATTGTTCTTTTTGCCCAAATGTTTTTTCCATGTTTTTTACGCATTGAATCAGCAATAGTGCCTACGTTTTCATCGTTTAATTCCAATCCTTGTTTTTTGACTTCCTCCCATACCATGTCCCCCATTCTTATCACTGGTAAGTCTAACATTTTTGCGACCTCAACGGCTTCTGTTTTTCCTGAGCATGGCATACCTGTAAATGCAATTATCTTCATCCATTTGCAACTCGTTTAGGTAGTGCAGGGGGAGCGATTTGAACGCTCGAAGACCTACGTCACAGGGTTTCTTAGTGCATAGGCATGAAAAAACGCATTTTGCACACCTAAGCCCTGCCCCTTTGACCGCTCGGGTACCCCTGCAAACTAGGAAGCATTAATATACAAACTACTGAAAAATCTTTTTAAAGTTGTTATTAAAAAAATTAAGATTTGCCTTTAAGAAGAATACGTTCACCGTATTTTGCATAACAATTCTGGCAAAATTTCCTTGCAATTAGTGAATGAATGTGCTCTTTGATTCCTTTTTCTAAATAATAAACTTGATCTGGTTCTATTTTTTTGTCACAATTTGTACAAATATTAGGAAATTTTGATTTTTTCTTAACTAAGTGAGTTTCAATTTTTTTATCTACCACTTGCTCCCCTATCCATCATTTAAAAACGTCTTAATAATCTTTTCCCATTTGTTATATAAATTTTTATAGTAGGTATATTTAGAAGAATTTCCATACAATTATTTTTTTAGAAGCGTTGTTACCTGCGTTATCATATGCTAATACTTTTATCTCATGTCTAAAAAACGCTCTTTCAGACCAATCCCAACTGCATGGACTAGTGGTACTATTTGATTTAAAAGTACCATCAATGTATAAATCTAGGTGATTTATACCTGACAATGTGTCAGAAGCGTTAACAGATATCGTAATTTCGCCAAATATAATTGGAGCAAGGAAAGGAAGAACCTTATGATTTCTGAGATATATCCCCAGTTTTGGTGACAAGATTGTCAGTTCTGGAGGTTCAGCTTCAATGATAATAACATGTTCTACCCAGTCACTCTCAGCACCATATACATCTTTGAGTTTGATTTTAATAGTATACGTACCTTCCTCAGACCATGCATGTGACAAACACTTTATCTCACCAGAAGCATATGGTCCAATCCATCCCGATGTTTCTCCGTCTCCCCAGTCCCAGAAAAAGTATATGTCATCTTCCTCAGGATCAACAATTTCAATGCAGAATGTATAAGTTACTCCGGGTTGTCCATAGTTTGGACCAATAATTTTATGTGGATCAGGGTGTTGATTTGACCAATTGTATGGAATGATAAATGTTTGAATTGAAATACCAGAGGGAAACTCACCAATCAAAATAGCTTCTCCAGTTTCAAGATCACATTTATATAAATAAGAAGATTCTGAGTCTTCTTCAGTAAAAAATAGTTGGTCATTTTCTTTATCAAATGCAACATTACCATAGTTTATATCAATTCCAAGTGGACCGACTTCTGTAGCATAGCCTGTATCTGTATCGATTGTCCAAAGTTTATCTTGACTAGGATCTATTCCATAACACGTACCGTCTAAATCACAACCAATGCCTATTATCATATCTGGACCACCTCCGTATCCACCGATATAAGTTTGTGCACCTGTGCTTGGATCAATTTCATAAAAATCATAGCTTGAAGCGCCATACATTTTATTATTTAAATGATCCCAAGCAAGATCATTCGGACTGAAGCCACCTCCACCAACTTCATAAAGTTCCCAAGTATCTATTTCAAGTAAATATAATACCCCATTAAACAAATCACTGAAATACCAGTAATTAGGAAAAACAAAACAAGAACTAAAAAAACCCGGAAATAAATCTGGAACAATCAATGTAAGATTACTAGGATTATCTGTATTAAAAGCAACAATGCCATTGAATTCTTCATCAAGATCATAACAAACGCCATATGCGAGGTTTCCACTAAAAATTTCTCTATTTATATTTTTAACTTCTTTAGAAAAATATCCGTAGGTAAGATTATTTTTCAATTCATTACCAGAAGTTGGAAGAATGATAGATCCAATAAATACTACTACTGCTAAAAATATTATTCCTTTTTTAATTAAGATTTTTCTCATTTATAGTCCTCCCTGAAAAATAATAATTAATATTGAATATTTAAAATTTACTGTAATTATTATAAAAAATAATATTTAATGCAACAAATGTAATAATACATTATTAAAGATTTTATTTAGTACTCTTTGCAACAATGGATAATTATCCAACCAATAATAGAAAAAAACAAACTTTAGTTGCTTATTTTTAGGTGCCTTGAAAATACAATGAACACTCCATTCACTCTCAGCATTATGAATGTCTTTTGCTTTTGCTTTAATTAAATATTCTCCTTCTTTAATCCAAGAATAACCTACTAAAATTTTCTCTCCAGGATTAAACGGTCCAATCCATCCACTGTCGTTGCCATCACCCCAGTCAATAAAATAGCTTACATTATCCTCATCTAGATCATTGGTTACAAAGGTAAATTTATATTCGGCCCCTATTTTTCCTGCAGTTGGACCATTTATATTTGGCGGATTTGGCGGATGATTACCCCATGGTATCACCAATGGATAATGATCTAAATTATATCCACCAGGGATTGAATACGGTGTATCACCAATCCCGTCGCCATCTTTATCTGTCCCATTGTAATCATCCCAGTAGTTGCCACCTGACGGATAACCTGCATCCCATGTATTACTATTTTCATCCTTAGCATTCTGATTGTTAGATTTAAAATCGTTGTGATATATGATATTGCTATGACTTGCACAACATATCTTAATACCACATCCTTTGTTATTAGTAATAGTGTTTCCAATGATGTTATTATATTTATGGTGAAGGCTCACTTGAATGCCTTGGTAGCTGTTATTTGAAATAGTGTTGTTTATAATGTTATTATAAAAACAGGAACCTGGAGCCGATTGAGATCTATATATATAAATGCCATAATGGTTGAACTGTATAAGATTATTAGATATCGTATTATATGAAGAATTAATCATATAAATGCCATCAAGTCCGTTATAAGTTATTGTGTTTTCAAAAATTAAAGAATATGAAGACATTAATCTAATCCCATATCGGCCTGTTTGAATGGTAAATCCGCTAATACTTAAATTATTAGCGTGAATCCAAACAACATTCTCCCCTCTACCATCAATAATCGTTGTATCTCTATTTTCTCCAGTTAAATTAATGGTTTTATTAATTATTATGTTTTCATAATATGGTGATGAATCATCATAAACAAATACCGAGTCTCCTGCATTCGCATTATCTATTGCATCCTGTATCTTGGTGTAATTTCCAGGACCACTGCCACCAACAAACAAGGTATTTCTATCAGTAGATACAATAAATGGTTTTTCTAATCTATATGACACACCTATAAAAGAATTAGATAAGATTAATAGTATTACGAGTAATGATAATAGTCCTTTCATTGTTTTTTATCCCTATATATTAATTGATGGTTTGGTATATAAATGCTACTTTCAAGCATAACATCTTATAGTTATAACGACTCGATGTCTAACTCTAGAAATAATATTTATTGAAGAACCAAAGTTAATGATTTAATATTCCAAATTTATTGCTTCACAAACTCCAATAACTCTTATTCTGCCAATTGCCATTTTTAAAAACCATTGAAATACGGCAGGTGCATATCCTTTGAAACCCATTAATTCAATTTCAACAGGATATTCAACTTCTTGTATTTTTCCATTTACTATAAATATCGAACCATCTTCCATAATATAATCTGGACCATATGGGTATTTCCAATAAAAATGGAGTGGTCCAAACTGAATAACTCGTGTATAGCCTTCTTCTAATATAAGCAACCATTCAAAATTAATTGGACCAGATATAACTCCACCATAAGATTTTCCACCAATAAAAACTAGATATGGTCCGTTTTCTTTGGGATATTCAATATCCTCATTACCAACAATCGTTGGAAAAGTCACCAGCATCAATAGGCAGACAATACCAACTGCCAAACCTTTACAGAACTTATATTTCATTTTTTATTTCCCCCTTTAATACTCTCATCGACACTATGATATATAAACCTTTGTAACAGATTAACAATACACAAAGGCACCAATTTTCAAAATATTTTTTAAAAATAATATGCTGATTCTAAAATTAAGAAATAGAGAGGTATTAGCTTATAATCCCAACAAGTTTTGCTGCATTATTATAAACACATTTGGAAACCGCTCAAAAAGGTGATTGAACAGATCAATGTTGAAGTTGAAGGTTTTACTTTTCGGTGTTTCAAGTAAAACATCTATTTCACAGAAATCATTAGGATTATTTTTATTAATTATCCTTATCGTTCCAGTGAAGTTTTTATTTTCAACATTTGGTGCGACGACTTCTACTTCTACATTGAATAAGCCATCTTCCGGAGTTAAATTTTCACCAGAATAAGGGTTAAACGTCCAAGTACCCCACTCAGGTTTGGATTCTACCTCCCAATCTAGAAGTGATAATGGAGCTCCTGTATTTACAACAAAAAAACTACCATTGACAGTAGAACCTGGAGATAGATCTTCCCAAGATAGTGTTCCATCGCAATTCAAATCTGGCATTTCCACATCTAGACAGTCGAATGTTGAAGCACTAAATGCATCAATACCTGCTTCGACAACAGATCCTTCACTAAGATCTGAAGCTTCAAATTTGATTTTGACTTGGTCAGTTGGTGTTACGAAATCACTGAGCTGCAAGTTATATTCTTTCCATCCAAAAGGGGTTGGGGTTGCAGGTCCGATAGAATCAACTAATGTCCAGTCTATACCATTGTTATTCGAGATATATATTTTAAAGAAATCATTGTTTGGATCGTTTCCAAAGTTATTAGTGTACCATAATGCAAAGCTAATGTATGCGTCGATACCTTCAGAAAGATCCATAGATGGTGAAATTAGCCATGTATAACCATCGTCAACATCGCAATTTTCATTGTTTGGATCATTATCTGTAAGATAACATTGTCCGGAATTATCATAATCACTTGGAGGATCCCCTCTGTTCCAATTTACAGGAACACCGCGCTCCCATTCACCATCGGAACAATTATTTTCTACAGTCCAACCAAGATCATTCTCAAAATTATCAACCAAAACAGGGGTTATTTCTCCAACAAGAGAGGAATATACAATATCTGGAGCGAGGTATGGGTTGTATACTACGCCAGTATTTTCTCCTTCAGCACTGAAATAGTATTCTGGTGCATCTCCACAGCTTGCTGGCGGTAATGTAGCCTCATACATATCACCACCTATTGAAACCAAAGAGGAATTAACATATGATCCCCCATCATAACGATAATGGAGAAATCCTGTTCCCTCAATATATTCATCTGCAATTTCTTCAATCTGCAATTCTATAACTGTTGGTTCACCTGGAGGGAAGTTATCTGGAGCACCATTAGGGAGGTTTATTTTGATAGGATCTTTATATCTAATACGAACCGTTCTATAACCAACATCACAAACTCCGTATTCTATTCGCATGTAACCGTCTTCACCCCACTCAGGTCCCCATGAATTCCTGAGGAACCAAACACCTTCTGTACCTTGGTTGTCATCCCAGCCAACAAGAGCAACAGCATGATTGATATAATGGCAAGTAGGACCATTGAATATACCTCCATTGTAGGCACTAAACGCGGTATTCACACAAACTGCAACAGATACTGGACCATAATCATATATTGCTTGTTTGATTTCATCAACCTCTGCTACACCATTAGGATCGCCAACATAAGCCCAGTCTTCTATAAAATATTCATGTGGATATGGACAATTACAAGGTGCGTTGTATGCCACATAAGGGAAATCTTCCTCCAAAACAGCTCCTGAATCACCACATGGATCCGTCTTTCCATTTTCCATAAAATAATCATGGCACCACCATCCGCCGCCACAGCCATATCCGTCTTGGTTACAACTTACAAGCCATTGTTCCGATAGATCTTCTTCAACACCTTCTTTGATTTTGATATTACATTCTAAAGGAGCAATGGTTCCAAAAGCCCAACAACTTCCACAGCTGCCTTGATTTTTTATAGATGTTGTTAAATCCTCTCCATCTATATCACGCCAGTCAAAAGTATCAGGTAAATCGGCTCTTGGTGTACAAGGATCAAAATTTGCGTTTACCCACCAGTCATCCGGCTCAACTAAACCACAAAGTTCATCTATTGAATATTTGGTGGCAGGGTTCTCACCAACTGTGTAAGTCCATCCTTCGATTTTTCCTTGTTGTTGCAAAGAAACAATATCCGCGCTAGAAAGTCCCCCAGAATCCATTCCATCAAAATTCGTCTTAAAAAGGTTAACAAAACGATGTAACAATTCAGGGGCACTCATAGGCTTTTTAGGTAAATTGCAATCACAAGCAATTGCACTATTAGATACTAAGACAACCGTTATTAAAACAACTAGAACAATTTTCATTATTAAAAATCCACTTTTTTTCATAATCTTCTAATTCTCCCTATTGTGTTCTATAAGATTGTAATTGGATAACTAAATTTAAATGTTTGGTATTAAATAAAAACAGTAAAAGTTATTACTGAACAGATTATAGGTATACAATCAATCAAAAGAAATAATTATTAAACCAAATAGCAACTCATTATTCTACTTTCAAGTTATATCAAGTAAATTTTATGATGTAAAGGTAATGAATTATTTTTTAAAATCAAATCAGACTCTGACTTAATGAATAAAGATAATTTTTTAATGTATGAGTTTCATTTAATCTAAAAAATTGTTTCGATCTCTTTTTTCGAACAAAAAAATACGCTATAGATTTTTCAAGATAATATGATTGTTCTCTAATCCCAAGTTCTAAAAAAAGCACTAACAAAGAATTTTCCTAAATACCCGTCATAATATCTAGGTAATGAAACCTTTTGAAAAAAACATATTTTTCGAAAAGGTGTAAGACATGGTGTAATAATTATGAAATGGTCATCCATCCAATTCCCAGCATTATCATAGCTAACAACATAGGTCCCCTCGTAACTATTAAAAGTGAAATTTTCAATGAAAAGTATTATCGCAAAAAATGTAATGTTTTTATCAATGAACTCAGGATTGATAATAAATCCATCAGCGCTATATTCTTTATATTCACTCATATTGGTTTCGTTCCATTTCCATTGATAAAAGGGTCCTGCTCCATATACAGCCTCTTGTGAATCATTACAATAACAAAATTCTACCCGATTCATTCCGCTTTCCCAATCCGAAGCATTTGCCGTAATAAAGATTTCCCCAGATTCAATTTTCAAACCTATTTCAATTTGTGGTTTTGTTTGATCTATTTTTATATTACATGAATTGATGTCCTCTTCATTTCCAGCATTGTCGATTGCATAGTATTCAATTAGGATGTCCTCACCATCTCTTGATATGGTGAATGTTCCATAACTACCTGAAATGTTACCTGGTTTACCATTAATCTTATATCTGATTTCTTTCACTCCAGACATATCATCAGTAGCATTCAACGTCACATTAACATCGCTAACATACCACCCATTATCTCCATTAGGTTCTGGTGGGTCTAGAGAACAGGTTGTAAGAGGTGGCGTTGTATCATCATCAAAAACCAATGTACCAGTTGATGGAATAACGCTTATTACAATGAAAAGAACAATTACAGCAACTACCAATCCTTTCCTAAACATATATTTCGTTTTTCTATTTCCCCCTTTTTGTATTCTCATAGAGGCTGTTATATTTAAATCTTTGTAACAGATTAACACTGAACAATAACAATAGAATTAAACAGTTTTTTTCATCTAAAATATGCTGATTCTCTAAATCTCTTTTTTCTCTGAACTAACTTTTACCATCAAAGCATGACCAAGATAATGATATCCTTTTGTTCTGAAAGTCAACCAATCAATAATTGGAATTCTTATTCCATTGAATCCAAAAATCGCTGAACGTTGACCTCCACCCATTATGGAATATATAATTTGACCAAATGAAAGTTTCCCCCAAAGCGTTCCATTCCATTCTTTTTCACCTAGTAGACCTTTACTTAATAATTCTCCTTTTACACCCCATATGTCGTTAAAATCAATCACATTAGTGATACAAATAGGTCTATAAGGATAAATTGTTTGACTATAAACATCATAAGCCCAAAGATAAGGCAAAAAAAGAAGTAAAACAGAATATTCTGTTAATCCAAATGACCTCGCTAACTCTGTTAAAAAATACATTAGGAAAATTATTTGAACATGAAATATGAGGCGGAATTTATGGAAATAAATGCCGTCATCTGCGTTTCCTACAATTTGACAAAAAAAGTTAACATCATCATCAGCTTGAATATTATCCGACAAATTCTCCATAAAATGAGCGATTCTTGAATCCTGATATCCACCAGTAACCAGTTTTTGTGCCTGTTCTATACTCAGTCCACCAAGCAAACCATACTTGTCCAGTTCCACAACTGCTTCCTTGAATATCTCCTCTGCTTTGTCTCTAGATTCAGTTGCATTCAACCTTTCTCTGATAGAATCGAATAATGCCTCAACCTCTTCTGCTTCTTCTTGAGTAAGTTTAACAGTCTGTTTCCCACAATTCAACCCACATACTTCTGTAGTAAACTCAACCAAATGTTCCTTACTCACATTGGCATTAATAGAAGGTGCAACTGCAAGTCCTATGAACAAGAGGATAACAATTACTGCAAGATATTTCTTCATTTTACACTCCTAAGTCATATGGTTCTTTTGCAGGATGCCAATCGAAGTTAACCCATGGGATAAGATTAATAAAACGCCCTATCCTTCCAAAAATAATCTTTGGTCTCGATAGAGGTCTCCCCCAATAGTTGTTTTTCCATAAATTATCTTTACAACCAACGAATGAAGCTTGTCGTATGTTATTCTGAAAATTATTAGCAACTACAGTGTTATTAAAGGCTTTATATAGATTGACCCCGTCAATGTTATGGGTAATGTTATTCTGTGAAATACAATTATTATCAGAATATAGTATTGATATGCCTCGTATATTGCCAGTTATTATATTTCCAACTACCGATGTGTTTGTTGGTCCTTCATTTGGCGTATTTAGCCATCCTGTGCCTATTATGCCAATTCCAATATTTTTGTTTGAACTGACTAAATTACCTAAGATTATATTACCTTCACATATATTTTCGAGAATTATTCCCCCAATACCATTGAACGCTGAAGGAATTGGTAATAGAAAACCGTTATCGACTACCGTATTATTCAAAATTTTATTGTATGAACCATCACAAGCAATACCAATATATCCACAATTTTTTATGATATTATCTAAAATGATATTATCTATCACAATGTGATATACTTTAAATGATTAAAAAAGTTAATTCTCTACTTAAGGCAATATTAATTTTAAGAAGTTTTGACCCAGATAATTTAGAGTTGGG
>Ga0209636_10001998_pt1 | contig 20597 bp, 17 predicted proteins | sample DeeMarSWOR152_54_FD_187464 | JGI IMG/M metagenome (GOLD analysis project Ga0209636, IMG submission 187464) | Marine sediment microbial communities from White Oak River estuary, North Carolina - WOR-1-52-54 (SPAdes) (version 2) | ecosystem: Environmental > Aquatic > Marine > Intertidal zone >...
GTGGCTATGTTGTTATAGGTTTGATGAGTTCTGACGGGTTGACAGCATACATCGACATAACTGAAGTCTCCTTCGTAGGACCCTAAATTTGCTTATGGGCACACGGAGTTTGAACATACAGGATCCAAGTATGCTATCAAAGACGTGCCTTGTGCTAGTTTCTAGAGTAAAAAGTTATTACGCTGAAGCGAAACACGAAAAGGGCGTTTGGGAGTGGTTCAGATTAGGTATAGAGTTGCTATCATTGGTGGTGCTGGTTACGTAGGGTCTTCATTGGCTAGGTACTTCTTGAAAGATTTTGATGTGAAGGTTCTTGACTTGGCTCCTTTACTTGGTGACTTGGAAGAAAAGGTAGCTTATGCAAAGTGTGATGTTAGAGAATTTGAAGACGTTGTTGCAGCGATTGATGATGCAGATTTGGTCATAAATACTGCCATTGTTCAGATTCCTTTGATCAATGAACAGAAACGGCTTGGCTATGCCGTTAACGTTCTAGGCACTCAAAACATTTGCAAGGCTGTTGATGAGAACCCTAGGGTTAGGGGCATGATTTTGGCTGGAACTTGGCACGTGATAGGTGAGAGAAGGCTGAGTGGATTGATAGATGAAGAGTTTGGGTTCAGACCTGACAAAGTTGAGGAGAGAGCTATATTGTATGCTTTGTCAAAGATCACACAGGAAACTATTGTCAGGTTCTATGATGAATTTTCTGACAAGGTTTTTGGAATACTTAGAATGGGAACAGTTCTTGGAGAAAGAATGCCGGAGAAAACGGCTGCAAATACCTTCATTGATAAAGGATTAAGGGGTGAACCCATAACTCCGTACAGTCACAGCATGTACAGACCAATGCTCTATGTTGATGTAGGCGATGTCTGCACGGCCTTCAGAAACTTCGCCACCAAAATATTGGATGAGCGTCTTGAAAAGGGTGCGGGCAGTCTAACGCACATAGTGAATTTATATTATCCCGATCCTGTGACAATTCTTGAGCTGGCTGAAATGGTTAGGACAAGCATAATCAAGCACACAAATGGTAAAGTGAATTCGAGGGTAGAAATAGTCGACACGCATCCGCCGACCCTTTTCAGCGAGGAGAATAAAAAGCATATAAAAGTCGATGTAAGTAAGGCTATGAACTTCCTGCAGCTTCGACAACTGAAGAGTCCAAAAGAGTCCATAGACGAAATCGTTAGGGGACGAGTATCACGACTACGAGCCCTCTCATGAATGCACGCGCATGAAAAATGTAACTCACGATGTTGCTTTTCTTGGGATCACGCTCCAATGGATTGTTTCATATTTCCTACCGAAGACTTCTAAGCTATGTTCCTTCACCATAAGCTGTCTTTCGTTTCTGGACAGGTTGTGAGCTAGATTTCTGTCATTCAGCACCTTTGTGATCTTGGCAGCTACGTCTCTTGAGTCACATTTTGCCAGAAGTCCTGTTTCTTCATCCTTCACGAGAGTTCTGGTTTCTCCAACATCCGTAGCTACGACTGGTACACCTGTTGCCATAGCCTCAAGAAGGGCAAAGTCTGAAACGTTCTCGTGATTTGATAGTGAGACAGACACGTCGCTGTTCTTAAGGATTGTATCCACGCCGTTTCGGAGTCCCAAGAACTTGACTTGATTGGCAAGGCCCATTGATTCCGCCTTGCACATAAGGTAATGCTTCAAATCTCCCTCACCGACGAACTGGAAGACAGTATTAGGGTGCTTAGAAAGGACATGTGGGACGGCATCCAAGAGAATCTGAGGACCCTTAAAGGCGGTTAATCTTCCAACAAAGCTTACTACGGACAATCCTTTCGGTAGTCTATCCTCAGGAGGTCTGAACCTCTCGGTATCTACAAAACCGGTCAGCAAAATTAGTCTCTTATCGGAGAAACCCCACGATTTTAGCTTTCTGGCGGCTGATGTTTTCTGGCAGATTATGACTTTGGCCCGACGAAGTGGTCTGAGATATCTAGGCATCTGCCTTTTAGAGTATCTATCAAGTCCTGAGCCATGAATGGTGATTATGCAGGGTTTGCCGGTTAGTCTTGACACTAAAATGGATTGTAGACCACCCCATTGGATAGAGTGGCCGTGAAGAATCTGGATCCTTTCCTTGTTGACTACCCTAGAGGCTTCTAGTAAGCTACCAACCGTGTAATAGGCAAGGCTCCAAAATGGCCTCAGTCTTTTCGAGGGTATGTCGACGTAACTCGTCCGGTAAACGGTTAGGTTTGATGTAGGTTTCTCAACTTTTTGCAAGTTAGGTCTTCCAACAGCGAAGATGAAAACTCGGTGACCTCTTTTAGCCAAATAGCCTCCCACTCTCTCCACATATCTCGGAACCCCATAAGTGTCCCAGGGGAGGTACCCGTGAACGAAAAAGGCGATCTTCACGTGGAAAACCTACTAATCAAATGCGTGCACGGAGTTCATCTGGGTCTGAAGGATGCTTCGACTTTGTGAGTCTTCCGCCATTTGTGAACAACTAGACCTACAACTATGCTTGCTACGAGTATGATGTGATATGGCGAAGTTAGTATAGTTTGCCAAGGTATATCCCATTCATTCCACTTGACTTGTTGCTGTGTTAACACTTGGTACTTTCCTTCCACTTTGAGTTCAGAGATTAGAGAGAAATCTTGGTCCATCACGTCTACTCTGAACGTTATTGGACCGTTAACTTCCATCGGAAGCTCTGGGTTGTATATGCCGTAAGGCCAGCTCATGAAAGCTTTTTCAAATTTGGTGTAACCGTTAACTGTAACTTGAGCGCCACTCACATAAGCAACAAGTTCTTCTCTCAGTGGAGTTAAGCCTAGGTGGATTTTGCCTCCGCTAACAGTGATATCTGAAGACTTTTCGTTAACAAGCGTGGTGAAACTGATTTTGGAGTTGTTGATCAACCATAAGGTTAGGTTGCATCCTTGATTGAATGCTATTTTGGAGTATACCCCTAGACCAGGGGGGCTAAGTCTTGACTCTGTACTTGTAAAAGCGGAATTGAAATCACCGGAAATTTGCACATCGAGTATTTTCACGTTAACAAAAGTTCTTTCACTCGAAGGGATGCCGTCGATAAAGACTGAGTTGGCTTCTGAAAGGTCCAAACAGGCTGTTATCTCTCCATAATTTGTTGGGGTTACGGGTGAGTCGGTTAGCATTATGTAATCTAGGTATAGTTTTGCTGCTCCACCATTTTCTCCCGTTGAATAGCCCGTCCAATAAAGCTCAGTTATTAGACCTTTAGGCAATGTTGGGGCTTCGCTTTTTTCAGGAATAGCGTTGGTCAAATCGAAAACACATGTTTCAAAAGAATCGCCCGGAGGATGAATTTCATTAGTCCAGCCTCTAACATTGTAGATGTAACCGCCGACAACAATTCTAAGATAGCCAAGATTGTAGGATAACGCCTCAATCTTCTCTTTCAAGAATAGAAAGCGGAACTGGGAGACATTGACCTCAGGTACCTTCAAGAAGAGATACTGCCAAACATCTTTGGCAGAAGCATCAAAAGTGACGGTTAAGACGTCACCATCAGTAGATACGTCGACAGAGCCGTGTTCAGTCCTGTTAGTATCTGTAGACCAATTAGCAGAAAACGTGTCTTCTTTCCAGCCTCTGGATTTCGTGAATTTGGAATCTAAAGCTGGGATGTAGAACGATGTGACGTTGAAGGAGACGTCGCCTTCGAAGGTCGTCTGACCAAATAATATCGCTCTTCCCATGGGGTTCGATGGGGCCTCATATTTGGGTAACTGTAGGTCTAAAACATCTATTAGGGCACCTAATTTCGTGAACATCTCTACGCCGAAAGTTGTTCCAGCGTTTCTTTGAAGCGTTTCAAAGTAGGGATAAATCTCAACATATATGATTTCTTGGGTGCCAATCGCCTTTCTAAAGGCATAAGGTGAAAGTGATTGTCCATTTCTTGTGTAGTGGGCTAAAGGTTCAACATCGTCGTCGAGAGAATAGAAAGTGGGAATCTCCAGGGGAGGAAATGAAAGGTTAATACTTGAACTGCTAATGCCGTTTACAATATGTGTTTTATCCGTGTCGGTATTTATCTGAAGAGTCTTTGCGAATTGACCCTTAGAGGCATCTGTGTTAAAGACTATAATTCTTTTCGCCTTTGACGTAACCGAATAGTTTAGGTCAACAATGGGATCATTTGCCAAAAACAAAATGGAACTTGGAGGTTTCAGATCAAAATCACATCGAAGGGTGTAATTTAATCCAGCCAATGCTATGGCACTCATAAGGACGTTTTGTTTGGATATGTTTGAAATCGATTTAACAACGGTCAGGTCGGATTCAGACGAGGGAGAAAAAAAGGAAGGTATTTCAAAAATCTTTACTTCCTCGTTTGCATAAACGACGGGCAAGTAGTTCAATAGGTCACCTATGAAGTATCCTCTTTCGTATTTTTGCATTTCACCAGCATCAGAATCAGACAGCCAAAAATACCTAATTGGAAAATGTCCATAGAGTTCGTACGTATTATGTTTTATCATGTCGATAAATGCTTCGAAATCATCTGCTCCGAAAATAGCTGGTTCATAATGCATTACCGGAAAACGTCCTCCGAAAGTATCTATTTTGTTTACAGAGTAACCCAAAGCTAATACGGTGACCTTTGATGGTGTCTCGTTTCGCAGAAAGTCCAACGCCTGCAATTCGTTATCAGTTAACGTGATAGAGGGAGTAGATCGGGTATGTACGTTGTACAAAGTTGAAGAAGAACCAACGATTACTATCATGGTCAGCAGGACAGTGGTTCCAAATTTTTTGGATATCCAACGGAGTTTCCTTTTGGTATGATCACTGTTGGCAACGCCCTTAAGAATACTGATTAGGGCAGGTGCAGCCAGAATAGCAACGCCCATCCACGTAAATTCAACTACTCTGACAGGGGAAAAGTAGGCGAATTGTATCATATTTCGAGTAACTAAATATGTTAATGCTCTCTCCCAACTCACGGAGATTAACAAAATAATTATCGGAAGCTTAAGGATTCCAAATTCTCTGCTTCTAAACAGTTGATAAGCCACAGGAACAGCCATAAATAGTGCAATTCCAAGCCGCACTGGATACAGATACCAAACAAATGTTTCACCAGTGTAACCTACGGCAAAAGTGGGAAGTAGAAACAGCCAAATGATCATACTCAATGTTAGAATGTAGACTAATATTATCGTAGAGGGCAAAAATAGCTTCTTAAAGGCTTTTGTGCCAAACTTGCCAATGGAAACTAAGTTCAGCCTTGAACGTGAAAGTATGAATAGGAAACCTACTATGCCAACTAACCCCAGAGGAACAATGTCGAGATGACCCATCAAAAGGTAATAAAAACCGTATGTTTTCTGAGGGGCAAGCAAATCAACTGTAGCTACTATGAATAAACCTAGTATGAGCCCATAAAGCAAATTCTTCAGGTCAGAGACGTGCTTTCTAAAAACCAAAGTCAGAAACGTGGTCACTATCAAAAAGAAGTACATTTCCATTGCATGGGTCAAATAGCCAAGAGCAAAAATTGCTGAAACAAGAATGATCCTGCCTAATCTAGGCAACCTCTGATTGTATATTAAATAGATTATTGTGAAAAGCGTGGAGTAACCTATTAGCTTGGGAAATATGTAGAAGGAAAAGCTAACAGCGCCAGCAGAGATATCATAAGTTTTCTCTGAAGCAGAACCTATGATCGAAATCAAGTCTTTTTCCCCACTCAGTCTAAGGTAGTTTGCATAGACACCTCCGAAGCCAGATAGAAGCGTGTAAACCGTCGTGGCTACCAACGCTTTGCTCTTATCCCAGAAGACAGAACACATAAGGTAGAAACATAAAATAGGAATAAAACAAAGAACCGATAATACCATGTATGCATTGATGAACGGGGCTCCTGCTCCATATACGAACAAGCCCGTGTGCATATAAAACCAATAGACACCTGGAACAAACGAAAAAAATGTGCCATTAAGACCCCTCAAAATATTACCGTAATGAACCCATTGGTCAATCGTTGGAACAAATTTGTCAACATTGACCGAATAGATGGACAACAAGACAAATGCAATCAAAAAAAGCAATGACAAAGACCTTGTTATGTCGTTCGGTTTTATGCTGACAACGTAATGGGTTCTTTTCTTGCTCAATAGATTGTGCCTTGCTAGGTAGCTTGTTAACACTAGTAAGAAAATGTTGACTGAGATGAGACTGAAAAAACCTAGGTTTCCTATAGACTGATCGAACAGTATTCCGACAAACGCTACAGTGGAAGAAATGAAAATACTCAAGAGAATCGAAAAAACAGTATTTTCCAGAAGGTTAAGTTTTTGTCCTCGAACTATGAGCATGGTTAATCCGTAGCCTGGATAAATGGTTGTAAGTGAAAAAATCGCGATTAGTCGAAGCCAAATTGGGACAGGAATTTCATTCCAATCTAAAAATTGTGAAGATGTTTCTAGCGGCCTAATTACAATGGCAACCAATATAGCCAAGAACCAACTCAACCACCAAATTTTTACGCCAATGTTAGCTCGGGTCAAGGTCACGGAGAATGATTTGTAGCCAGACTTGTAGAGACTCGTTAAGGAAAATACCAAAAGCGAAAGCGTGAAGGCTAGAGCATATTTTAGCTGGAGTGTTTCCAAGGTCCATAGAGAAACAAGTCCAACTACCAATGAGCTCCCCAAGCTTAGTCCGGTGTTTAGAAGTTTACTCATCTTCAATCAGATTTTTGAGATGTGCGCGCCCATGTTTTAGTTACGACTGGGCGCTTTCGCAATTATGTGGACTGCTCCAGCTTTGTTCCCATATAAGCCAGGTTTCTCTAGGAGCCCATCAATCACATTTGCTACACAGTAATAAAACTCAGCGATAGCCAAAGGTAACTTAAAGGGGATAATCCCGAGGAACCAAACTGTTTTGGCTTCGAGAATTTCAAGGCCTTGCCTCAATAGCCAGTCTTTTAGTTCTGTCAAAGTCAGACTTGATTCATAAGGAGAAATATCCTCGCTCTCATCATTCGTGGAAATCATATTCGCTTTGGGCTTTAGAATTGTTCGCAGGTTACTTAGGGATGACCCGATGATCCAAGGTATCCGATATGCCTCTCTGTTTGGTTCGTGAACCGATATTATTCCTTCGAGTTGTAAGAGATGAGTCGCCTCATATAGTGCTTTGTTCTTGTTAGGCAGGTGGTGTAATGTGCCAAAAAAGGTTATTAAGTCAGCAATTTCCTCTCTAAGCGGCGGATTCTCGACATCACATAGTATTAGATCAAAGTTATTGAGACGTTTGGATCTGATTTTGTTCCTGAAGATCTTGAGAAGAGATAAGGAGATATCAAGCCCGACAATGTGGTTGTGAGTTTCAGCGAAGAACAGAGCTCCTCTACCTGTTCCGCAACCAACGTCAACTAGCCGTATACCGTTTTTGCGCCTAAGATAGAACTTTATGTGGCGTGCAATCCTGGAATAGTGATGCTTGAATCTCGGTTGTGCTACCCAACGTTGTTCGTAGTGATATCCCTGTCTATCGTGAAATTCTTTCTCAATGCGCTTGATCTCCGTTTTCATAGGTGAGTGCACATTCAGGCAGGGGTGTTGAGAAAATTACTACAAGTCTAGCTCTATCCGTTGGTGTCCAGCTGCGATTTCTTTTGATTGAGTTTTCCCGTTATAATATGCTTCGATAAGAATGGGTATCTCAGTCTCGATTTCGCATTCTACATGTCCACTACTTAGTGTTGCGTGTTTTTTGATTTGTTTATAGGTTCGGAGCAAGTTACCAAGCTCGCTAATTGTCATATAAGCCTTATCACCAAATAATTCTATGTCTTGAAAAAAAGATTCAAGTGTTTCTGGCGTGAAGCAATGGGGCTGAAAGTTGTGTTGTTGCCAAACCAGGGGAACGCCTAATTCGTTGAACAACTTCAATGTTTTCCTAAACGTCCCGTAGTTTCCTAGTATTGTAGCTGAAACGTGGAGCAACTCACTGTCGCAAGCAATTTCGCCGAGGGGTGAAGGATTTTTTCTGAAGTCGTGGCCTTCAGGGTATAAGTAGAAGTTCATGTCAGCTGAAAAATATTGAATTCCCAATTCACGAACCGCTTTTTCGGTTGAATCGTCCCACACGTGGGCTGGAGGAGAGAAAGCCTTAGGTTTGAAGCCAAATATTTCCTCAATTAGTTTTATCGACTCTTCAAGCTGCTTTTTTTGTAGCTCATAAGGTATCTCTTTTCTAAGTTTGCTGTCATAAAACTCGCGTGCAAGGTTATGGTTGACCAAACCGACTTTACTGAGTATTAGTGTCGTGATTGATGGAGGTTTATAGCCTATCGTCAAGTGCGTCAATCCATGATTTCCTATATTAATAGCTCCTTTTTTTGTGCCGTCCCTCAAAATCCTCAAGGTTGCTTTGGCGTCACCATATTCTGTTTCCGTCCAAGTTTTGATTTTTCCGTCTTTGGATACACAAGTCGGTGTGACGAAACACGTGATTTTTGCGCTATGCTTCTCTAGGATGTTAATTATCTTAGCATAGTCCTTAGGGGTTAGAATCGTCCTCTTTTGGGACAAAAGTTGCCAGTTTGTAGGAGGATCATCTATTCTCAAAACAACCGGCCAGTTACTGGGTTTCAATCTCACATAGCCTGCCGGACTCTTCTTGAGTAGGTTATTCAATAACCTCAAGAAATAAATCGGTCTATCAAGTTCGAGTGCTCGATCTTCTCGGGGTATAGCGATACCTCTCTGACCGATGTAAATGTTAAGGCCGAATTGAGAAGCAGTAGTTCTCCCGTGGCACGCCATTAAGGGTTGGTAGGCTTTGGAGGGTCTAATGGGTTTGACGAAAACGAACCGATCTCGATCATTCAAACTATTGTATCCTGTTATGTGATCTTTGGTAGAAGGATGCTTGACTTTCAAGCCTAGTGAATCGTCGGTAAAAGACACATCTCTCAGAAGATGTTCCTCTTCGTTGATGAATTTGATGTTAAAAAAATGCTCAAGATCTCGGTTCTCAGTTAAAGCCTCGGGGGCTCGGTAAAACGTCACAAGAGGGATTTTTTGTTCTACTTCTAAAAGCTTATTCACCGTATCATTGCTTTGCTCTTCTCCTGTGATTGTTGACAACAAAAAGATCATAATGTAGTTACAAACACCGTTGTTGATTAGGGAAGCTTTTGTGAATTCTTTCTCTTTGAAGATGTCCATCGGTATTTTGTAAATGGTGCCATAGAACCAACGTAAGTATCTCATGCTGGCTCGGATAAGTTCGATGTTTTCTCGGTAAATCACGCATATTTTGTTCTTGAACTTATATCCCATGAATAGCGCCTAAAGAATTCAAATATTCCAAAAGACTAGCAAGCTTTCTATTTCACAGATGATATGTAAATATTTGCTAGCGCAAATCTTCTTACGATAGCTTGCCTTTTGCATAAGAAATCGTCTATGCTTCGGAGAAAGGGGAGCCCAAAATAGTGTTTTCCAATTGAGGGGAGAATGACTGAAAAGCCATAATAAAATGGAATTGGAGGTAAGACCGACGTCGGTACTACCCGCATTGTTTTGAATCCCTCTCCTTTCAAAAGTTTAATCCACTCTTGAGGTTTGAGCTGGTTGATATGTTGCGTTTCTAAGTTAGATCGCGGTTCCGTGACCACACGTATTTTGTATAAAAATCTATGCCACCTCTTTTGATAATCGTCTAATCGATATTGTTGAAGCATAACTACAAATCCTGCCTTTGTTAATATCCTGCGAATCTCCACTAGCGCCTTCTTGGGATCAGGCAAATGTTCCAGAACTTCGAATGCAAAAACTTTGGTAAAAGATTCGTCTCTAAGGGGCAGATTTTCGGCATCGGCTACGATGAAACTCGTATCTTTCATACCTTTCTTGGCTTCAATTAAAGTATCCCTCGAAATATCAATCCCAACTAATTTTTTACAATAGCTCAAAAGAGGAGTTACCAAGTTCCCCGCACCACACCCTAAGTCAAGAATAGTGTCTTCATAATTTAGATCAAGAGAAAACCGTATTTTTGCGATTGTTTTTTGATAACCTTTCACGGTAATTAAACTGGATTTCTGCGTTTTTGCGTTCTTGTAGAACGCTTTCATAAGGGGTCCCAAACCTTTGCGCGCGCGTTATTTTTCTCTAGTAGATTTTGGCAAAATGCTTTCTCTTTACCTAGCTTATTTCACTGAACGACAGCTATGACATTTACGGGATACAAAAACTAACTCCACCGAATCTTTCTGCAAATTATCCATTGTCGCCAAAAACTCTAGAATCTTCTTATTAGATTCAATCTTCAATCTTAGGGACTTCGAGATTAAAGATATCACGGGACCCAGCAGAACTGTTAATGTTCCTGCATTGGTACACTCTTGCTCGAGAACTAAATCGGTTTGCATTAATAACGTTCTTACCTTGTTGGCGGTGAAAAAGTTTGGCTCAAAGTTATACCATACACATTTTTTTCGGAGTCTGAGCTTAATCCAATCTCGCGTTCTCCAAGAAATTGGAAAATTGCTATGTACAACAACTAGTATTAATTTACCTCCATCTTTGAGGACTCTATTCGCCTCACTTATTATTCTTCTACATTTTGAATCATCATAGTAATGCAAGACATTTACACAGAACACAAGGTCAAATAGGTCTTTTCTAAAAGGTAGGCTACTTCCATCGCAAAGAATCAGATTTCTACGAACTCGGTTCTTTGCGAGCAACAAATTTCGCAGTGAAATATCAATTCCAATGCTATTTCGGGGCAACTTAACTAAGTAATCTCCCGTTCCACAGCCTAAATCTAAGGCACTCATGTTCTGGGTTTTCACAGAAGAAAAAATCCTATATTCTCTCAATATTTCTAAGAACGGCACTTGACCGCCTGCCTTGATAGAATTTGATCTATGTTGTTGCAGATCATTTCAAATCTCTTTTTTTCCGGAAAAAGCGTTAAAGGTCTTACGTAATCCTTAGCTTTCTGGACGAACTCTTCTTTGATTTTTTCGTTTCCAATAAGAGATATGCACTCTCTAGCGAAATCCTTTGGATTGATTGTCGAAACAGGTGCAACTGCCCCCTTATTTGCAGCGTCTCTTAATGATTTGTTCGTGTATGCGACCACAGGAATGCCGAGGGCCATTGCCTCCGCAACGGCCCAACTAAACCCCTCGGAAAACGATGGGCAGAGAAAAATGGAGGCATGAGACAACAAAGCGAGTACTTGATCCCTTCGTAAACTTTGCAATAATAAGAGGTTGTCTCTCAGCCCCAAGTTTTTTGCCATTCTCACATATTTTTGATTAATTGTTTTGCTGGCGAATATCATTACGGCATCTGGGTTTTTCTTAATTATGTATCTGTGGGCTTTCAAAGCGATGTCGGTCCCCTTAGACGGACCTACACCTACTACCATGAGTAACGGAAATCTTTGTTTAGTGCTCGCCTTAGTTGAGCCAACGATGTTCTCAGCCCACATCAAAGCCTCTTCAGGCACATACTTCACGTATTCAAGAGAATGAGGAATGTATTCTATTCTATTCCAATCCTTTGTGGCAAGCAAGCCCTGAGCATACGTAACTAGTCCATTGCTTACGCATAGGACTTTATCGCTACATCGCAGGACCATTGAGTCGTACACGGCAAATAGTTTTGAGAGTAGTCCGGGTCTAGGTTTCATTCCGAGCCTCAACTTAAGTCCAATAGCCTTTAAATCGGCCTCGTAACCCTGAACAAACGTGATGAGGGGAATCCCAGATTTCTTCTTACAAAGAAGAGAACTCGCTGCATGTCCAATCCCGTCTGCAAACAAAACGTCCGCTCCAGCATCCCTAGCTACTCCTAAAATAGCCAAATTCGAAGAAACCAAACCGTCAAGAACCCTATGAACTGCTAGATTCGAAGCAATTTCATCTTTGATAAGGCCCTTATCTCTGTCCTCAATGTTTCTTTCTTTAGAAATAATATGAACTTCATCGAATCGTCTTGCCATATAATAGATACGTTCAGAAAATTCTTTACTCCGATGTTCGTAAAGTGGTACTGTAACATTATGTGCTACTAGGGCGATGTTAACCGTTCTCAATACCTCTAGTTTCTTGGCCGAAGTGCTTCATGATAGAGGATTTCATAATTTTCTGCTATTTTGCTCCATGTGTAATCCTTCACGCTTTCCGCCGCAGCCTTTCCCAGTCTTCTCCTTAACTCCGAATCAGTTAGTAATCTCTGTAACGCCTTGGCTAATAGCTCAGGAGACTTTGAAGGAACGAGTATGCCGTTTATTCCATTTTTAACCACTTCGGGCACTCCTCCAACATTCGTTGCTATAACTGGCTTCTCAAAAGCCATAGCCTCTATCAGAGTAGTTGGCAATCCCTCTTCATATGAGGAGACTATGAAGACTGCTGATTGGGCCATAACTTTTAACGCCTCTTCGTGAGGCAACTCGCCCAAGAACCGGACCGTGCTGGATAAGGCATGAGTTTTACAGAACTGCTCAAGGACCGGGCGGAGCCTCCCTTCACCAATGAAGTAAAGACAGACGTCAGGTAAGGCTTTGTGAACATGCTCGAACGCATTAAGTAAAGTCATCGGATCTTTAGGGTACGACAATCTACCGATGTAAACTGCATACTTGTCAAAATAGGGGTTTTTATTGGTTCCTAGGATTTTTCTGAAAAGCTCTTCATCATAACCATTTGGTACAACACTGATTTTAGAGGGCGTCACTTTATAGCGCGATATCAAGATATCCTTTATCTCATGCGATACGGTCGTTATTTGATCTGCACTGAAGAAAGCTAATCTCTGGAGAGTCCTTATGAAAAAATTCTTTTGTAACCTTACCTCAGAGCCATGACAAGTAATAATCAGAGGAACCTTCAATATTTTTTTTGCCAATGCTCCTATAACCATGGGGGAAAGAGCTCCCTGTGCATGTATTATGTTGACGTGTCTGGTTTTTCTGAGCAAAAGAATTGAAGCAAGCAGAATGAAATAGACACTTGACAAGAAGCGAAATTTCTTAAGTTTAACGTTTAGGTGATTGAAGCCACCCTCAATTTTGAGAGGAAGTTCACCCTCCGATATTAGAATGAGCCTATTGTGCTTAGCAAGTTCTTTTACTACATAATAGGTGTGAACTTCGGCTCCTCCCGTTGAATAGGGATAAACTCTCCTTCTGACAATTACAATGAACATTTTTCACTATCCGAAAGTTTTCCTTGGTGATTGACAAGAGAACGGTATAAGCTTTCCAATCGAGCTGCCATGGCATTCATGTTGAACTTTTTCTCTACCAGCAAGCGCCCCTGCTTACCCATCTCCATTTCAAGTTGCGGATCGTCGAGTATTTTGATAATGGCAGAGGCTAACGATCTTGGATTTTGTGGTCTCACTAAATATCCAGAAACACCATTTTTGGTCAGAGATTGAGTATCGCCTACATTGGTGGCTACAACAGGCTTCTCAGCTGCCATGTACTCTAATACTACCTTTGGGCATTGTTCATCAAGTGAAGCTAGAACTCCTATGTTGATCTTTGAAAGCAGCCAGGGTATTTGGTCATAAGCGATGTGATCACTAAAAATCACGTTGCCCGAAATTCCCAATCTCTTGGAATATTGTCTCAAATAGTTGAACAGTGGCCCACCCCCTACGACAAGGAATACAGTCTGAGGAAACTTTTTGAGAACGATTCGGGCGGCTTGTAGATAATCCACATGACGTTTATGCGGATATAGCCAAGCAGAATAACTGACAATTTCTTTGTCTTCTAGACTATCTATTAGTTCTGAAATTTCATGCATGGGCTCTTCTTTCTTTTTCATGTCGAACCATTCAAGATCTATGCCGTTGTGTATTGTTACTATTTTGTCTTCAGAAATACCATAGGATATCAATGTTCTTCTAATTAGATTTGAAACTGAACCTATCATATCTGTTGAAAAATCTAGAATTTTGCAAACAAGAATCTTAGTTATACTGCTTGCTAGAGAGTTAGATGTTAATAGGCTGTTTATGTTTCCTACAACTGGGATAAAATTGTCGGAAGAAAAGATCTTTTTGGCAAAACAAAATTTGTAAGTTTTTATGACCCCATAAGCATGAATAACATCAACATCACTGCTTCTTAATATGTCCTTTAACTGGGGAATACCGAAAGGAAGTAAGCTTTCAATTCCTTGGCATTCATAATGAAATATGTTGTTCCTATTCAGTTGGTCCAAGAGACCCGGGCATTCTTCAGTTTTGTTAGATACTACTGCCACTTTGATGTTTCTTTTGGAAAGAGCTATTGACAAGCGGGTAAGGTATGATGTTACCCCAGTTTTAGGAGATGATGGAGTAAACAAAAGATTCAATTTAGCCACACTTATCCAATCCCCATATTTTGCCTACAAATAGCATCTTCATATAACCGCTCTAGCCTATCGACAACCTTTTCTATTGTGAAGTTTTCTCTTACGATGTCTCTTCCTTTTAGGCTCATTTCTTTGGCTTTATTGTAGTTATTTAATAGGTAAAGCATAGAACGTTGCAGTTGCTTTACGTCTCCTGGTTCAACTAATAACCCCGTCTTTTCATCCACGACTAAATCTTTCAATCCACCAACCCTTGAGGCAACTACAGGCTTACCACAAGAGTATGCCTCAAGCAGACCTATTGGAAACGTTTCATATTTTGAAGGTAGAACGTATACATCAGCGTCAATATATGCTTCAAGTTTTTCCTCACCGTATAAAGGACCCACAATCAGCACATTATTCTCTATCTTTAGAGCCTTGATCATCAGTTTGAGTTCACTAAGATATCCATCGTCAGGACCCACAATAACAAGCCTAACATCATTTAACTTCTCGTTAACCTCTGCAAAAGCCTTGACAAGAATGTCTATCCCCTTTATCTTATGTATCCTACCTAAGTATAATGCTATTTTCTCGTCTTCGTCTATGTCAAACCTCTTCTTGAAATACCCTTTAGGCGGCAGATCACCATACTCCGACAAGTCTATTCCGTTAGGTATAACAGCGATTTTCTCCTCAGGCACACCCATACCCCTATACTGCTCAGCCTCCATCCGGCTGAGAGCAATAACCTTCGAAGCATCCCTCAACAACCTATAACCAAACAAAACATCATAAATCCACTTCAACCTCTGTTTCGCCATAATCCTAGGAAGCGAACCATGAGCCTGCAAAACATAAGGAACACCCTGTTTTTTCGCGTAATGGGATATGACGATGTTTTGAAAAGTCCTATATTCATGAAGGTGGATAACGTCGACGTTCTTGATTTCTTCTTTAACCGTTGAGATCATCTCTGGCGTTATGAACAACTTCATTTGCCTAGCAACTGATGCGCCAAGGATTCGAACGTAGTGAATCTTCATTCCATTAACATTTTCACTTTCGTTGTCAATTCTCGAATACTTGTTCTTCACGTCTGAGGTATACATCACGACCTCATGGCTTCTCTCAATCAGCTTCTTCGAAATGCCATACGCAACTTCTACTGGACCAGCATACGGATAAAAATAAGGCACTACTTGGAGGATTCTCATGCCACTCGCTGCTCTGTCTTATGAGTAGGGCATTCTTTGTTCCTAAGCATTAAACAAATTAAGTTGGATCGAGGATACACTCTATAACTTTTTTCTGCTTCCTTTCTGCTTGCTTTTACCCAATGTTTGATTTTCTTTGGAACATAGTATTCTTCCAGTTGTATTTCCCATCCCCCAAATAAACTTTTGAGTCGATTATAATCGTATATCCTTTCGTATGAGCTCATCCATGGCAAGACCCTATATTCACCTGAGAAAGGAGTAGTTAGAAGGAGAGTATCCCCTTCCTTTAGAATCCTGCCAAACTCCTTTACAGCAAGTTTATCTCCATCCTCATATTGAGGATCTCCATACGCTCCTACACCAATATGTTCTATAGTGGAGACGCAAACCACTAAATCAAAGAAATCATCTGGGAAGAGGGATCTCAAAATGTCTCCTTTCACAAAAGTAAGATTCGGATGACATTCGTGGTACTCCCTCGAATCAATACACCATACATTATAGCCTCGTTTGGCTAATTTTAGCGGTAGAAGCGAACCTGTAGAACCTACGTCCAATATTTTTCTTGCCCTGGATGGAATATTTCTCATTATGAAATCATATTCTACAGTTCTGGAAGTTCTATAGCCAAAAAAAGAAACGAATTTCATCTCAGCATCTCTTGCCCTCGCCAACAGTTTTCCCTTAAGCAAACTACCTGCATTTGTCAACTTCAAATGTTATGCCTTTTTTCTTGGACGATAAAGGTTTTCATTAGCGATTTACAGCTGAGGTTTTCAAAATATCTTCGAAGTCATCAGTAATCTTGTTCCAGCTATATTTTTCAACGAGCTTTCTAGCCCTAGTCCCACATTCTATTATACTTCCATCATCATTGCATAATTCAATTACTTTCTTTAAGACCTCTGTCGGTTGATTTACATATATCACTCCATTGTTGTGTCCAAACTCTTTCATGATGCCTGGAAGCCTTGTGGAAATTACGGGTTTGCCGCAAGCCATATACTCGTACATCTTTATCGGGACTATGCTCCTCATAACTTCGTTATTATGAGCAGGAAGCAAGCAGATATCCGACGCTGCAATGTACTCAGGAATCTTCTCATATGGTTGCCAACCAACCAAAACAAGTTGCTGTAGGCCGCAATCCTTCTTAACCTGTTGAAGTTCATGATAAACGTCTCCTTCGCCTACGATTAGGAGCTTCACATTTGGATACACATCTCTAACTTTCGCGAGCTCAATGGCGACTTCCCTCAACCCAGAGAACGAATAAAGCCAACCCATAAAGAAAAGCACTACATCACCCTTGCCTATGCCCAGCTTCTCCCTCATCATGTGGCCATCCACATCTGGGTTGAAATGCTCCGCGTCTATGCCCGCTCTAACTACATGAACCTTCTCGGAGTGAGCACCCATCTCGACGGCATAGCGTTTAAGCTCCTCATTAATAACACACACAGCATCAGACCACTTCAGCGTGTCACTTTCCAAGACCTTCCCCCAAAACCTAAGTCGCCTAAACGGAATCAGCGTATGCAACGCGTCAATAAGATAATAGATAAAGGGAATTTTACGTCGCTTAGCCATCTGCATCGCCACAAAAGTGTTTAAGATTCCCAGCCCAACGATCACATCGGGCTCAAACTCCACTATCTGTCTACGAATTTCCATGCCGTGCGAGAACGCGACTGAAACATAATCCAAAAGCGGAAACTTCAATATTCCAGGTCTAAAAGCCGTAACATTCGACCCTTTACACGCTTTAGATATGCCATCAAAAATCTGTCTTTTGGAATGCAACTCCTTTCTCGGCTTTCCACGCCACCTTGTCTCAAAATCGATAGCATGGACCTCATGACCTCTTAGCGATAGCCTTTCCATCAAGTGGTGTTGCTGATGTACACCCCTCTCAAGCCAATCAGACTCTTGAACAACAAGTATCTTCAATGCCAATACCTAAAATCTAGCGCTTTTTTCTATCTTGTCCCTATTCTGCAAAAACCAATCCAAAGTCTTCTTCAGTCCCTCTTTGATCCCAGTCTTTGGATCGTAGCCCAGAATTTTCCTGGCCTTTTCAATAGAAGCTCTTCTTCTAACGATCTTATCCCACTTCCTTCTTCCAACAAACTTCACTCCATTGTCGTTGGCCGTAAGCTCATTGATCATGTTAGCCAAATCGACGACCTTAGTTTCAGTTTCAGAAGCTATGTTAATGGCTTCACCCAAAGCTTCAGGGATAACCCCAGCTTTCAAAGTGGCATCGACTATGTCGTCAACAAACGTGAAATCTCTAGTCTCTTCACCTGTCCCGGTTATGGGTAACTGTTGTTTCTGCAATGCCGCCCAAATAAAGTTCGGTATAACGTTCCTATACTTGCCTGGAACTTCGCCAGGTCCATAAACATTGAAATACCTCATTATCACAACCGGCAAACCATAATAGGCACTGAAAAAGTTGCAGTGTAACTCTCCAAGCAACTTGTGAATCTGGTAGGGCGTGTCAAGATGAAGCGAAACAAAATCCTCTTTCAACGGCAATGGAGCCTGGTTGCCATAAACCGAACATCCAGAAGATGCAAAAACAAATTTCTCCACATCTGCAAGAGTTGAATGCTGAAGCACCTTCAACGTACCTAAACCGTTCACCATCAAATCCATTTCAGGGTTATCAACAGAACTTTGGTTCGCAAAATGAGCAGCAAGATGAAAAACATACTGAGGCCTAACAGAAAAAGCCTTGTTCAAAGTTTCCTCGCTCAAGACGCTTCCTTCAACGATAAATAGTTGCGAATGATTAGGCAAATTCCACCGAGGCCCAGACGAAAAATCATCTAACACTGTAACTCTTTCCGCATCTGCCTTAACCAATGCTCGAACAAGGTTGCTTCCTATGCAACCGGCACCGCCAGTTACTAAGATCCTCTTACCCGCATAATCTTGCAAAGCGTTCTCAAACTTCATCGTTCTAAACCTCCATATAAACTCTTGAACCATTCCACAGTCTTTTGCATGCCTTGCTCAATCGGCACCGTTAGCTCAAACCCCAAGTCCCTTTTGGCCTTAGAAGAATCCGGCGTCTTAACCTTAGTAGTGAAAGGCTCAGCTTCTTTGTAAGTCACCTTAGAGTCATTCTTTCCAAGGCATTTCAAGATCAGGTCTGAAACGTATTTGACCTCGTACTGTTCGTCACCGCCAAGATTGTAAACTTCGCCTGGCTTAAAGTTGTCAATTACGTTGGCAAGCGTTCTGCATATGTCTCCAACATACTCTAGGGTCCTTCTGTGGCCAAGGTAAACCGTATACGGCGAGTCATGAAGAGCTTTGTATATGAACTTAGGTATGAAACCGCGATACGGAGTGTAATGTTCTCCGGGACCGTAAACATTGAAAAGCCTAACCCTCACAGTTTCGGTTCCAAACATCGCAGCAGAGTTCATTATCTGCAACTCGTTGACCCACTTCGCAATCGCATAATCATTCATCTGCCGTATAGGAACCTTGTCCATAACACCTTCACTCATAACGCCACCATAGTCTCCATAGACCTCAGCACTACCGAAGAAAATCATCTTAAACCCCTTATTCTCCTGAAATCTAAGAATGTTTTTTGTACCCACAGCATTCGTCAGCCAAAGGTTCTCGTAGTAATCTTCTCCGTTCCATCTGCCATACTCCGCAGCAGCATGATAAACATAATCAAAATCATGCTCCCTAAACATGCGCTCAACTTGGCGGTATTTGCTCACGTCGCAACGAATGTAATTGGAACGCTCCGAATGCATCAAATCTGAAGCCCAAACTTCATGGCCGCGTCTCTTAAGCTCTAAAACAAGATTGGAACCAATGAACCCAAGCCCACCAGTCACCAGAACTTTCATCTAAAGCGCCACTTCATCACTTCTTTATTCTTCGACACCTGAAAACAACCGTTCCGCCATGGGTATACGGCTCTCCAGGGTCTACGCACTGCATATAGGCACACTCTTTTTCCTCGGGCTTAGTCAGACCCAGCTTAACCGAGTCAGCTCCCTCATCCAAAGCAACCACATAATGTAACAACGTAGACAGCGCGTGGACGCACACAGCGTCCGTCTCCTCCAAAACAATTTTGGGACCATCGATAACCATTTTGTCACCCACCTTGTAGACAGGACACTTTCCACGGATCTCATGAACCTTGATCTCTAGCAACCAGAACCCTCCAACTTGCACACATACCCTTCCTCCAGAACTTTCTCAAACAAGAGGTTGAGAAACCCCGTCTATCATTCTGAATTGGAATTTCTGTTATGTCGATTTGCTATTCGGTTTTCTAGATGGCTTAATCGTTTGCCCATGACCCATAGGATTAAAGATCCGAATATGAGAAGCATTCCGAGCAACGTTGAAACCACGCCTAATAAAGCAGTGCCAATTGCAAACTGCTTCGTCTCATTAAAAATCTTGAGAACCATAACGAAGGACGCTCCGCCCATTGTGAACAGCGCCAACCCCGGAATCCCCAAGAAGAGTAATGGTCTTCTTTCACTAACCAATTCGATGACAGATAGAATGACCTCCGATCCATGTCTGAGAAGATTCTTCTTCGAGGTTTTCACGTCCTTGGGGTATTTTGTTGAAACAGGAACCTCTACAACTTTCAAATTCTTGTCCTTGGCATCGAGAAAGATTTGTGAATCAACGCCTAAGTTGTCCTCAATCACATCAATAACTTCTAAGGCCACCTTCGAATAGGCGCGAAAGCCGCTTTGAGTGTCCTTGGCTTTACCAGCAGACAAATTCGTAAAAAAGTTTAGAACTCGGTTGCCCCACCTGCGAACCGCCGGAAAAGAACTATCAAACGGAACTCTGCACCCAATCACCACATCGGCCTCACCCCTCAAAATCGGCTCCACAAGCTTCGGAATCTCGTCTGGATCATGCTGATCATCCGCGTCCAAAGTCACAAAAACATCGGCACCCATCTTCTGCCCAGCCTCAAACAAAGAGCGAAGAGCCGCACCTTTCCCGAG
>Ga0209636_10001999_pt1 | contig 20593 bp, 20 predicted proteins | sample DeeMarSWOR152_54_FD_187464 | JGI IMG/M metagenome (GOLD analysis project Ga0209636, IMG submission 187464) | Marine sediment microbial communities from White Oak River estuary, North Carolina - WOR-1-52-54 (SPAdes) (version 2) | ecosystem: Environmental > Aquatic > Marine > Intertidal zone >...
CCCACTCTCGGGGATTTCTTCCCCACTGGTCCGAAAGGATCTATTATCTGAGGGTCTCCACTGCCTTTTTATTATTGCTGGTTTTAAAAACCAAAAAAGCTTTTCCCACTCCAGCCGATGATCCATAGCAGTATTCGACATCGATAACTGCATTTCCCAGGAGAGCGCCGACCTCTGCTCCGGCACCTATACGATCCTCTATGAGAACAGTGACAACTTGACTGGACTTTACATCATACCCCAAAATTCTGAGGCATTTCTGGGCCTTTTTATTATCCGACGTTATCAGGAGGAAGACTCCTTTATCCCCTTCAGAATAGGCATTGAGAGCTCTGAGATTCACTCCAGCATTGGCTAAGGTCCCAAGAACTCGTCCCAAGATTCCCGGTTCGTTCGGCGTGATCACATGGAGTTCATTTTCTAACTTTACTTCATACACTTTGAGCCTCCTTATGAAAACGAATTATACCAAAATCAACTTTTGAAAACCAAAGGAAAATTATAAAACGAAAGCATCTCTTTTTCCATGATAATGGAAAAAGAGATGCTTTCGATAAAGAAAGAAGGGGGAGGATTTGAGTTTTTAGCACGGATGAATATAATTGACAGGATGAGAAGGAAGAATACTAGACTTGCTATCATCGATAACTCTCTAGACCCCTCAATTTATAACCCGATCCGGCATTGGAAAATCTGTCTTGATAGAGATTTCGATGTTTTCAGGGCTACTGAGAATAATTTTCCTGATATCAAGGATTTTACACACATCATTTTAACAGGTTCGGAGGCTTCTATTCTGAATAAGGAGGAATGGGTTGAGGATGAAATTCAGGTCATTAAGGAGGCTGCGGAAAGGGGAGTATCTTTGCTTGGGAGCTGCTATGGACATCAGCTTCTGGCTGTGGCTTTGGCCGGCGCTCGACATGTGAGAGAGTGTGCTCATCCTGAGATTGGGTGGATTGCGGTCGAGATCATTAGATCAGATGATTTTCTCGGAAGAAAACGGCGCGCGTACTGTTTCTCCTCCCATCTAGACGAAGTTGTCGATTTACCAGAGGAGTTCCTCGTCTTCGCCTCTTCCAAACACTGTCTGATTCAAGCCTTCCGGTTGAGAAACACACCCATTTGGGGACTTCAAATTCATCCCGAGATGGATATATATGAGGCACAGAAGTACCTGAGAAAACGAGTCAAAAGCAAGCACGAACCTTTAAAACTTTTCCAAGAGGCCATGAATTCCTCTCCTCGAGATTCTGGCCTTATCCACAATGTGCTTGAGAAATTTTTTACATGAGTGGAGACAGACCACTCGGTGCATTCAAGGATTAACTTTAACGAGTGGGATTGTAGATATTGAGGGATTTTCCCATCAACATACGGTGCATATGGTCTTCGATTTGTGTGTAGCCTAAACCATAAGTGCTGGTAAGGACTTTGATCTGGTGCTCTCGAGCTTTCAAAGATTCGACGATATCCTGACAACCCAGCTCATAGCCGCTTGTGTGATAAGGGGGATAAAGGTTGGATATGACCAGTATTCGCATCGCTAGCAAATAAATTTATCACACTCAAAAGAAGACAGTCAATTTTCCAAATTTTCTGAATTGAATGGAAGATACTTTTCTGATACGCTATACAGGACGACGTTGCACAGGAATTGAACTAAAAAGTCCTTGCTATGAAAAAATCTCATCTTCTCGATATCACAAAAAGATTTCCCGATCAAACGGTTGCTGTTTTCGGAGATGTCATGCTGGATGAATACCTCTATGGGACGGTTTCGAGGATTTCTCCTGAAGCACCCGTCCCAATCCTGAGAGTTGATAAGAAAGAATATTTTTTGGGTGGGGCAGCCAATGTCGCCAATAATATTTCTTCCCTTGGGGGAAAGGCCCATCTGTTCGGATTACTAGGAGACGATCACAAAAATAGGATCATAAAAAAGATGTTAGAAGAAAGGGCCATATCATACACACTGTATGATCATTTAAAGGAGACAATCCAAAAAACGAGGATAATCGCATCAAACCAACAGATTGTCAGAGTTGATTCAGAGGAAGAAATATCCATTCATTCAGATATTGAAAAAAGTGTTCTTTCTGAAATGGGTAAAATCGCCCCTTCGATAATCGTTGTATCAGATTATGCAAAAGGATTTATCTCTGCTGGACTTTTAGCAGCAATAAAAGAATTTGCTGAAGAACGAAGAATAAAAATTATTATTGATCCAAAGCCCATACACAAAAATTGTTATTCTGGCATCTTTTTAATCACTCCAAATACAAATGAAGCCATGGAAATGTCAGGAGCCCGGACAATAGAGGAAGCAGGCACGAGACTGAAGAAGGAGTTATCGAGTCATATTCTGATAACAAGAGGAAAAGATGGGATGAGCTTGTTCGAAAAAGGCATTAATAAAGCCTTGCATTTTCCAACCCAGGCAAGGGAGGTGTATGATATCACTGGAGCGGGGGATACTGTTGCTGCGGCTCTTTCTTTAGCCATATCTTCAGGCGCCTCGCTTAAGGATGCAGCCATATTGGCTAATCATGTCGCAGGGTTAGTGGTGGAGAAAATTGGAACAGCCTCTGTGTTGATAAGCGAGCTTGAAGACATTCTTGAAACTGAGAATAGAAAGATCAGGAATTTAGACAAGATAAAAAAAATCGTGGGAGAGGAAAAAGAGAAGGGTAGAAAGATCGTTTGGACGAATGGTTGTTTTGATCTGTTACACGGAGGGCATGTGAGATATCTTGAGCAGGCAAGACAGTTTGGAGATGTACTTATTGTAGGCCTCAATAGTGATGAATCTGTGAAAAGATTAAAAGGTTCTGAAAGACCAATCTTAAAACAAGAGGAGAGGGCAGAAATCCTCTCAGCATTAGAATTTGTTGATTACATCTTGATATTCAATGAAGAAAATGTGTCATATTATCTCAAACAGATAAAACCAGATGTGTATGTCAAAGGCGGAGATTATGATATAAAAAGGATAAATCAAGAAGAAAAGAAGGCTCTTTTGGATTATCAAGCAACAATAAAATTTATACCATTTGTTAAAGGATATTCTTCATCAGATATCATAAGAAAGATAAAAAAAGGAAACACTGTCAATTCAAGCTAAATAAAAAAAAATGGAAAGAAATTTGAAAAAAATAAGGGTTGTCATTGACACATGCTTCCATGAGGTATCAGATACCTTGAAAAATACTTTGGAGCGAGAAAAGAATAATATTGAGGTATCAATATCATCGATTCTAAAGGCTTTAAAGAATAAAAAAAAGCTGCTCATATGCGGAAATGGAGGAAGTGCGGCCCAGTCTCAACATTTTGCAGCAGAGCTTGTTGGGAGATTTAAAATAGACAGGTTAGGAATTCCAGCGATTGCCCTTACAACGGACACTTCCATTTTAACGGCTTTAGGAAATGATTTCGGATTTGATTCGATTTTTGCAAAACAGGTTGAGACATTGGGGGGTGAAGGAGATATATTATTTTGCCTGAGTACAAGCGGAAATTCGGAAAATTTAATAAAGGCGATTTCCAAGGCAAAAGAAAAAAAGATCTTAACGATCAGTCTACTCGGTAAAAATGGAGGAAAAATAAAAGGAATCTCAGATCTTTCAATTATTGTTCCTTCACACGATACAGCAAGAATTCAAGAGGTCCACTTGGTGATAATCCACAGCATATGTCAAATCATTGAAAAGAACCTCTTCGCAAGCTAGTGGAATCTGTCCTGATTTTTTTTCCAGTTTTTTCCTTGACAAATCCTATGATTTGTAATTTATTATTAACTAAGAGTTTATCTTTTTCACTCTAATGCCCGAAAGGAGGCAGGGATGAAAAACAAAAGAATGATTTTTTTCTTTGTTGGGATCTTTGTTTTATTTTCTTTGAGCACGTTTGCAGAAACGAAACAGCTCAAGGAGATTGGACGGTACACCTTAGTGAGGATAAAAGGAGAAGTGCCCACACAAGAGGTGATGAAGACTCTCCTTGACAAATACACAGGAGATATAAAGTACGGTTTTGATCTGGCTGGATACGGTGATTTGTTCCTTCCCTTCATCGATCAGATCAAACAGTCTGCATTTGAGGATAAGGAGATAGCCATTGGGGAAAAGTTTATGTGGATGCTCTTCCGCTCCAGAGGCAAGGTTAAGGTTGCTCAAGACCTTGAGTGGGCAGGAAAGATGCCCTTGCCTGTGTTTTCTTTTTCTGTTGTCAAGGGTTATAAGCATTACGAGTTCGTCATGCCAAAACCTTGTGGGAACATAGCTTTATTGAATGTTGAAGAGATTATTCCAGACGCGATATGCGATATAAAAGTCGATCCTGCAAAAGCCAATATAAATGATCCCATTTCTGTGGATATGAGCGGATCACAACATGCAAAATCCATGGAAGTAGAGGTTTTTAATGCCGAAGGAAAGAAAATCACCACTAAAACCCTGACACCCGAGTCTCCAAAGTGGCAGACGAAGTTTGATAAACCAGGAGAATATGTATTCAAAGCTAAGGCATTCAATCCAGAAGATAAGCCTTCTACAAATCCTTGTGAAGCGAAAACCTATATCAATTTTCCTCCTTCTTGTAATCTAGAGGCAACGCCTGTCGAGGATTACATCATGAATCCCTTTACATTCGATGCTTCAGGCTCCAACGATTCAGATGGAGAAGTCGTTAAAGCGAATTTCGATCTCACCGATGAGACAGGAAATATTGTGGATTCATTCAGCACACAAAAACCTTTCACTTGGGAGAGGGTCTTCGACAAAGCCGGTATCTATACCGTGACAGTTATCGTAACGGACGATTTCGGCGCCATGTCCGAGCCTTGTCGAGCAGAAGTCACGGTCAAGGAGAAGAGACTCTATGGTTTGTTTGATGTTGGTCCATTATATGCTAGGGGAAGTCACGGACCTTACATAGCAGGTCGGCTGGGTATGGCCTATATGGTCGTTCCTCAAAAAGTCAGCTTCACCTTATCTGGAGGAGGAGCGGTTGCACTCAAAGGTGATCCCTGGAAATCGTTCTTCATGGCACAAGCCCTCTTCAATTACCATTTTGATCCCGCTTTCATTGGTGCCGGATTAGGATTCAATACTCAGGTGAGAGATGATCGCGATCAGACCGATGTCTATGTTGTCGGAAATATAGGCTTTAACGTATTTAACAAATACACCACCATTGGATCAATTTTCTTCGAGGGACAAGGTCCTCTAGGTGAAGGCCGTTCCTTTACCGACCACCATAAATTCATGCTCGGTTTCAGGCTGCTTTTCTAAAACAGATTATTTTTTTATTCTATGAATTTACCAAGCTTGGCGATTTCTTCATTATAATATTTTCGATAAAGGATTTCCCACTCACGGCTTCCTTCTTTTATAGCTTTTTTCTGTGATTCAATTTTTTCAATGGCGCGTTTATCGATCGAGTCATAGAGTTTGATTTCTTCTTCTATGCTCTTCACAATGCTCAGCCTGATCTCGTTAGGCTCATCGAGAAACTCTACTTCTTCGTCCTCGAATAAATGATTCAGAAGTTGGCGAGCCAAAAAATTTATTTTTTCTCTGGAAAGTCTTATGCTCACAGGACGAGTTTCCTTTCTTTTGCCAGTTTTGTCTTGATCATTCTAAACATCGTTTGGTATTCAATGTTTTCTTTACGAATTTTTTCCATATGCTGGCTTAAAATTTCTCTGACTTCCTGATCGAGCTTATCTTCCTTTTGGAACTCTTCAAAAATCAGCGCTTCCAATTCTTCGATAAGCTTATTCTTTTTTTCACTAAGGATCTTTTCCTGTTTCAAGAGATTGCGTACGATAATGAAGGCCATGTGCTCGATTTGGCTTTTCGATAGTCTCATTTCTCAAATAAAATACACCAGCTTGTCCCAAAATTCAAGGATAAATCCATTATGTGGGATGGGAAGTCTGAAGCCAGAGTTTAAAGGCTATTCTCTGGAGTGAATGACTAAAAAAGGATGGAGGGACTGTTTTTTGTCATTTTTTTTCGCGAAAGCGAGGAGTTTTCCATTGGTATCAAAAATCTTGAATATGCTCCTTTCCCCTTTATCGGTGTGAGATTCTGCTGGTCTGCTTGGATGGGTTTTCAAGATGGAGTCAGGATGGACCTCATTTCCATTCATAACTTGGGATGAGCCGGCATCTTTGATAACAACACAAGGAAATTCCGGAAGAAGACTTTCCAAAGGAAGAAAAAATTTTCTAATTTCTCCATGTCGAGCAAGTTTCTCTATTTTGTTCAACGTGAAGGAATCGTTTAAACTGAAGTCCCCTATTTCGGTACGCATCAGCTGGATAAGGTGCGCTCCACAGCCCAATCTTTTTCCCAGATCATGAGCAAGAGATCGTATGTATGTTCCAGAAGAGCATTTCGACACGAAATCAACAAAAGGCGGATTATACTTTTTCAATCGAAAAAAATGCACAGTCACTCGATTTGTTTTTAGTTTGAGTTCCTTTCTCTGGCGTGCGAGCTCATAAAGAGGTTTTCCTCTGTATTTTTTTGCGGAGATAGGAGGCGATATTTGGTCTATGTCTCCTTCGAATGCTTTCATGTTCTCAAGCAGTGTCTTGCAATCAGGATAGTCCTTTGATTCTTTTGATGTCGGCTGACCGTAAGCGTCGAACGTATCTGTGGACAATCCCAATCTTATCTTGCCCTCATAGGTTTTATTTGTATTCAAAAAGAACCGAAAAAGTCTGGTGGCTTTTCCAACAGCGACAAGGATGAGGCCTGTAGCGAGAGGATCGAGCGTTCCATAATGTCCGGCTTTTTCTACCCTAAGAATTTTTTTTACGCAAGAGACAACATCGTGAGAAGTAATGTCTTTGGGCTTATGGACAAGAATAAGACCGTCCATTGTGTGCGTCTTAGAAATTATCGAAACCAGAAGAGTTGTTTTTTTCGTTGTCGCTTTGCAAGAGGCTGCGGACCTTTTTGGGGATATCTCGCGTCAAAGTCTTGTGCTTACCAGACACAGTGAATCCGGCGGCATGGCGATGACCTCCACCTCCGAAATGTTCTGCAATCATGGCTGCGTTAGCCGATCCTTTTGAGCGGAGGCTGACTCTGTATGTGTCTCTAGTCATTTCTTTGAAAAATAAAACCATTTTTATGCCTTGGATGGATCGAGTCAGGGTTGTGATGTCTTCTGTATCTATTTCTTTGAGATTTAGAGAGTCCAGATATTCCTTGAACATGGTTATGACGGCTATATCACCAGTTTCATTCATTTGCAATGTTGAAAGGACTTGCCCGAGAAGTTTTATCTTTTCAGGTGGATTGTTGTTGAAGAGCAGCTCAGAGACCTTTATCGGGCTTGCTCCAAGCTTAACCAGTTCATAACACACCTTAAATGCTTCTGCATTCGTGTTTGAGAATTGGAACGAACCCGTATCGGAAACGATCCCGCAATATAGGTGATTGGCTATCTGAGGAGTGAATTGTGTGTTGAGGCGCTTGCCTAGCTTATAGGCCATTTCCGCCACAGCAGAGGCTTGCGGATCAACCCAATTGATATCCGCATAATAGTCGTTAGAGAAATGATGATCCATGTTGATTTTGAAGTAGCTGGCGATGTGGATTTGACCGGAACGAGCGACATTGGCACATTCAAGAAGGATGATCGTATCATGTTTTTTGGGCGCAATTTGTCCGATTTGAATTTTGTCAATGTCAGGATAATGATTAAAAGGAAATGGGGTGTTGTCCTTGTTGATGATGGCGATATCTTTTCCCAAAAGCTTTCCGATGAAATAAAGAGCGAGGCTGGTGCAGATGGAATCGCCATCAGGCCTGAGGTGAGAGGTTATAACAATTTTTTGACTTTCGATTATTTTTTTGCTGATGAGTTCAACGGGATCATTTTTCATTTTTTCTTAATTTTCTTAGTATGTCATCGATTCTTTTATCATAATCAAAACTGTCATCGAGTGAAAAAATGAGGATGGGATTATACTTTAATTCTGTTTTGGAGGCAATGACTTTCCTCAAATAACTTTTTCTCTTGTTAATAAGCTCAAAAATCTCTTCCTTCGAAGAAGGGCCAAGAAAGCTCAGTTCGACAAAAGCGGTTTTTAAGTCTTTACTCATTGAGACTCGCGTGACTGTGATAAGGCCGGATGAAGAGTCCTGGAAGGATGCGATGAGGAGACGACTCAGTTCCTCCTTTATCAAGCTTGAGATTCTTTTTTGCCTTCTGCTCTCTTGCATTTCGAGTCCAGACACGCAAGTTTATATCTATTGTATGTCTTAGAGAAAAAAGACCTCTTTGTGGAGAATTTCCCCTTCGATATTTTCTTCTACTTGCTCAATAATTTTTTGAAACGCCTTTTCAATCATTCCTTTTTTGGTGTTTAAGGTCACAAGGCCGACTTTTGATCTTTGCCATTTGTTCTGGTAATCCAACTCGGCAAAAGCGATATTGTATTTTCTCTTCAATCTATCTCTGATCATGTTCAGAGTTTTTCGTTTTTCCTTCAAAGAGTGGGAATAGGGGAGGTATATTTCTAAAGTTAATAGCCCGATGATCATCGGAGTATCTAAAGTTTCATATTAATCTGGAGCTACCAATTCGGTTGTGAATGCTTCGATGATGTCTCCTTCTTGGATATCCTTGAATTTTTCAAGACCGATGCCACACTCGTAGTCTTTATTTATTTCAGTCACATTCTCCTTGAGATGTTTAAGAGAAGAGATTTTTCCCTTATGGACAACTTCGTTGTTTCGAATGACTTTTATTTCAGCGTTTCGAGTGATTTTGCCATCGATAACGAAACAGCCTGCCACAGGACCTACTTTGGAAACACGAAATATCCTTCTGATTTCAGCCCTTCCGAGATAGATTTCTTTTCGCTTGGGCTCAAGAAGACCGACCAATGCGTCTTTGATTTCTTTGGTCAGTTGATAGATAACGTTGTATTTTCTGATCTCCACGTTTTCTTCCTTGGCCAAGTCAAGAATCTTCTGAGAGGCCTTTGTGTTATAACAGATGATTATTGCGTTCGATGCCGAAGCCAGAAGGACATCTGATTCGGTGATGTTTCCTGTCGCGGAATGAACGATCCTGATTTTAACATCCTTTGTGCTCAAAGAAGGGAGGATATCCGTGAGCACTTCTACGGAGCCCTGGACATCGGCTTTTATGATCAGAGCGAGTTCTTTAACCTCTCCTTCTTCGATCTGTTTGAAAAGTTGATCTAAGGTAAGATGTTCGGGTTCGGGGCGTTCCTCTTTTTCTATCTGAGAAAGCCTGAACTGTGAGATCCGTTTGGCTGTTTCAAGGTTGGGGACGACTTGAAAAAGATCTCCGGCAGATGGGACATCGAAGAATCCCAGCACTTCCACTGGGAATGATGGTACTGCGTTTTTCAGCGGCTTTCCGTTTTCATCAAACAGAGCCCTAGCTTTTCCGTAGGTCGTCCCAGAGATGAAGAATTCCCCCTGCTTAAGAGTGCCTTGTTGAATGATCACTGTGGCTACAGGGCCCTTTTTGGCATCTAATCGAGCCTCGAGGATAGCTCCCTGTGCCTCCATGTTAGGATTCGCTTTAATTTCGATCATCTCGCTGAGGAGAAGAATCATTTCTAAGAGTTCATTCAGATTTGTTTTTTCTTTGGCAGATATCTCAACGCTCACAACGTCTCCTCCCCAGTCTTCCACAAGGAGTCCTTCTCTGGAGAGTTGTTGTTTAGTCTTTTTTGTATCGGCCTCCTTTTTGTCAATTTTATTGATGGCCACGAGTATTGGTACACCCGATGCTTTGGCATGACTAATGGCTTCTCTCGTTTGCGGCATAACTCCATCATCTGCCGCGACCACGAGGACAACAATATCTGTTAGATTTGCCCCTCTTGCTCTTAACAGAGTGAAGGCCTCATGGCCAGGAGTGTCAATGAAGGTGATAGATCTTTTGTCGTGGAAAAGACGGTATGCTCCGATGTGTTGGGTTATGCCACCATGTTCTCTGCCAACAATATTCGATTCTCTCAATGCATCCAGAAGTGTGGTTTTCCCATGGTCGACATGACCCATGATCGTTACAACAGGAGGCCGGGTTGTGAGTTCTTTGGTTTGACTCTCTGCGCGTTCTCTAGCTTCTTCTTCATAGGTTACGAATTTTATGTCCAATTTGAAATTTTCTGAGATGATCTTGGCAATAGACTCGTTTAAGCTATCATTGACACCAAGATTGAATCCGTTCTTTGATAAAGTCTTGATGATATCCTTTGTGCCCAGACCTGATGTTTGAGAGAACTGCTTGATGGTCATGTTTTCTAGGATACGGATAGTCTTAGTTGAGTCTTTTGATTGTGTTTTCAATGATGTTTTTTCTTTTTTTTGTGCGTTCATGGTAAACCTATTTGATTTCTATTTTCCAGCCTACAAGTTTAGAGGCAAGCCTAACATTGATTCCTTTTTTCCCAATGGCTAGAGAAAGTTGATCCTTAGGGACGACAGCTTGTAATCTTTTCTCTTGCTTGTTCAATATGAAAACTTTATCTATTCTTGCCGGGTTTAATGCTGCTTTTGCGTACACCAATGGATTGCTTGACCACTCCACGACATCAATTTTTTCTCCATTTAATTCCTTACTGACAGCGATTATTCTGTTACCTTTAATCCCGATACATGCTCCAATCGGGTCGATATCTTCCTCTTCGGTATAGACAGCAACCTTTGCTCTCTCGCCAGGATGTCTGATGATGTCTCTTATTTCTATGTTGCCATTGGCGATCTCAGGGATTTCAATCTCTAAGAGTTTCTCTAAAAAATTTGGATGGGCTCTGGAGACAATGACCTGAGGACCTTTGTTTTCCTTGAGAACATTGAGGATTACAGCCTTGATTCGATCCCCCCTTTTAAAATCTTCATTCGGAAGTTTCTCTCGATATGGAAAAAGTACATCTGTTTTGCTCACCTCGACAATCATATTGTTGTTTGGTTCGTGTCTTCTCAAGACTCCTGTTATGACTTCTCCGATTCGAGGAGCAAATGTGTTATATATTTTTTCCTGTTCGGCATCACGGACTTTTTGAAAGATAACCTGTTTGGCTGCCTTCGCTGCTATACGACCGAGAGTATCAGAAGGGAGTTCGAGTTCGATGTATTTCCCAGTTTTTGCCGTGGGATCGATTTTTTTTGCATCATCTATGGAGATTTCATGTGCGTTATCTTGGGGCTGATCACAGATCTTTTTTATGGCATACACTCTTAAAATTCCTTTTTCAGGCTTAAAATCAATGTAGATATCTTCGCTATGGGAAAAATATTGAGTCGAGGCTACTCTGAGAGATTCTTTGATAGCGTTAACAATCACAGATGGTTCGACACGTCTTTCCTTGCTGAGCTGGAGGATAGTAGTCCACACGTTTACTTTCATCCTTGTCTGCCTCGGTATAATTATAACAGGATAATAAGGAGTGGGGAATTATATCGAAAATGTCAAAGAATATCAAATTCACATGATCAGGGGAGCGAAGACAAGGCTGACAACGGCCATCAGCTTGATGAGAATATTCATCGAAGGACCGGCCGTATCCTTTAGGGGGTCTCCAACAGTATCTCCAACCACAGCTGCCGCGTGCACGTCCGTTCCTTTCCCTCCAAGGTTGCCCTCCTCAATCCATTTTTTGGCATTATCCCATGCAGCGCCAGCATTGGCCATAAAAATACCGAGAAGAACGCCGCTGGCTGTAGCTCCTGCAAGAAATCCTCCAAGCGCTTCAGGTCCCATCAGGAATCCGATCAGAAGCGGGGCAATAATAGCTAAAAGCCCAGGGAGAACCATCTCTTTTAAGGCTCCTTTGGTCACAATATCGATGCAGCGATCAGAGTCTGGCTTTGCCTCTCCTTCCATAAGTCCTGTGATTTCCCTGAATTGCCTCCGGATTTCAACCACCATTTTGTTACCTGTGCGCCCTACGGCTTGTATAGTCAGTGAAGCAATGATGAAAGGCATGAGCGCTCCGATCAGAAGCCCAACCACTGTTCCCACATCTGTGAGACTGATATTGAGGAGTTCCTGGCCAGCTTCTTTCAGATACTTGTTGACGGTTTCTTGGTAGGCGGAAAAGAGCGCCAGAGCCGTAAGTGCTGCCGAACCTATAGCAAATCCTTTGCCTATTGCTGCAGTGGTGTTCCCAAGGGCATCGAGTTTATCCGTGATTTTCCTGATTTCTTTGCCCGCATGGGTCATTTCCGCAATTCCACCGGCATTATCTGCGATAGGACCATAAGAATCTGTTGACATGACGATGCCGATGGTTGCCAACATGCCTACGGCAGATATGGCTATTCCATAAAGACTATACAGCTTAAAGGAGATAAAAATCGCGGCCGCGATGGTCAAGAGAGGAAGGATTGTGCTTTGGAAACCGACAGCTAAGCCGGCGATCAGGGTCGGCGCACTGCCTGTTTGAGCTGTCCTGGCAATCGTTTTTATCGGAGGACCTGAAGTGAAGTATTCGCTCTCCAAGCCGATGAGGATCCCGGCTACCATCCCGACCAGAACAGACCAAAAAACGTTCATGTGACCATCCGCGGATACGAGAAGAGCTCTGATCGAGAAGAAAGAACCCACGATGAATATCAGGCCGCTGATATAGTAAGAGTTCCTTAAAGCCGATTGAGGGCTGATATTTTTTAGCATGTTGATGGAAAATACCCCGATGATGGAACTTACCAGCCCTATCACAATCAAGAGCAACGGAAGAGCCATATGATTCAATCTGGCTGTCAGGGTTGCTCCTATGGCTATAGAAGCGATCACAGAGCCTACGTAGGATTCAAACAGGTCTGCGCCCATTCCCGCGGTATCTCCCACGTTGTCACCGACATTATCGGCTATCACGCCTGGATTGCGGGGATCATCTTCTGGAATTTTCGCCTCGACCTTTCCGACAAGGTCTGCTCCAATGTCAGCGCTTTTGGTATAAATACCACCTCCTACACGAGCGAAAAGAGCCACAGAACTAGCTCCCATGGCAAAGCCATTGATGATTTCCGTGTTTTTTGTGAAAAAATAGAAGAGTCCAATCCCTGCCACTCCCAGTGCAGCTACGGATACGCCCATCACAGCCCCACCCTGGAAAGCAATGGTTAGAGCTCTAGGCGTTCCGCCTTCGATAGCACCCTGAGTTGCGCGAACAGCCGAACGGGTCGATCCTTTGAGTCCGATATATCCAGCCAACATGGAACAAAAGGCACCTGTCAAGAAAGCCAGACTTGTATATATCGAGAAAAGTCTCCACAGAACCAGAAACATCACCACAATAAAAATAGAAATGTAGCTGTATTCACGTTTGAGGAAGACCATGGCACCTGAATGCACAGCCTCTGAAATTTCCACCATCTTTTCGTTTCCTCTAGGATACCTTTTGATCAAAAAATACAGAACCAGTGCAAATAAGAGTCCCAACAGACCGAATATGAACGAATAAGGAATGAAGTTAAGTATTGTCATTTTTAAGCCTTTTTACTGAAAATTAGCTTTCGATGTATAGCACAATTTCTCTTAAATTTCAAATATCCAGAGCATAGAACTTAGGGTAATTATCTCTGTATCCGAGACAACTAATGATGAAGGTGTAATAGAATGTTCAGACAGCCTGCCCGAAGAGGCTATACGGTCCACATGAATTGATACGAACTTGGAGGAATTGATGGATGAGCCTCTTACATTCCAGTCCTTAACCGCTTTGGAAATGTATTCGTCGAGTTTTTACCTTTTGAGTTCCCATCATCAACCCCCCTATACTGATACAGCTCGCACCTCTATTTTGATGCGATTTCACTTAGAAAGAAATTTTACGATGGCAAAATCGGCTGGGTTTCCTCTATATGGAATCAAACCAGCTTGGATTTCCACAGAGATATCGCTCCCATCCTTATGCTTAAGGATAGTCTTATATATTGGCGAGATATCCTCGCCTGCCATGCGTCCTAAATAATATTTAACTAACCTATGAAGTTCGTCAGGATGGACGTATCTTATCATCAAAGTATCGATAAGTTCCTCTGGCGTGTACCCCAAAAGTTCAGCAAGGTTTGATGTGGCTAATCTTATCTTTGCGTCTTGGATAATACAGGCATTCTTTTTTGTTTGCTCTAGCTGATAGCGATATCTCTCCTCGGTCTCCTGCCAGGTTATCGATCGCGTCCGCCTATGTTCAGTGTCTATTTTCTCAAATTCTGAAATGTGTCGGTGCAAAAACATCAATTTTTTTTGAAATTGGTACTTCGACATGTATTCGTTTTCCATGATAACGGCTCCAGTTTTTGCTATCAGTAAAACATAAAGCTTATTTTATATTCAACAACTCTTATATTCTACAAGATAGCAATGTATTGTCAACAGAGTCTTTGTTACATATTCATTTTCTTCAAGAGCTCTGTGAATCTTGGGTCTGAACGTACGACATCGCATTCAGGCATGACCTTAAACCAAGGCAGGGTTGGATCACGTTCCTCGTAAGCCTTTTCATAGAGTTCAAAAAACCTATCTAAATTTCCTAATCCAAGATATAACCAGCCAAAAGATGACAGAGGGACATATCTTTTTTTTGACACCTCTTCCAATTCATGCAGCAGTTCTTCTGTCTTGTCTTTCTTGCCTGATAACACACATGCCCATCCGAGTACAATGGATCCCCATGGAAGGCCAAGTTCATACGCTTTTTGCCCTGCAGCAATTGCTTCCTTATACATTCCCTTCATATAATAGGCTCTCGCTATTTGATAGTGGGCTTGACTGAATGTTTGATCCATCTCGATTGTTTTCTTGGTTTGTTCTATAGTCTTTTCGTAGTGGCGCTGATGATAATAGATCAATCCTATGTTGTTATTGATCATGAGCGAGAGCGGATCAAGCTCATGAGCTCGTTTCATTTCTTTGTGGGCTTCATCGTAGCGTCCCATTGCGGTCAGATAGCATCCAAACCAATTATGAGCCGTCGCATAACCTGGGTTGAGTTTAATGGCTTTCTTGAACTCGCTCTCTGCAGAAGCCCAATCCCAATCATAAGAGAATTTAACCCATGCCAGTGATGCATGAGCTTCAGCAAGATTTTCATCTATCTCTAATGCTTTCTCAGCCAGGGCTTTAGCTTTCGGGAAGGAGTCCTTTGGAGGAAGAAAACACCAGAAGCCCAATAGACCATAGGAATCAGCCAATCCGCTGTAAGCCAGTGCATATATGGGATCGGTTTCGATCGCTTGCTGAAAGCATTCCATGCCTTTTCTCATCCCTTCCGCTGTTCTCTTGTTCCAGAAGTAGAGGCCTTTCAGGTACAAGGTGTAGGCTTCAAGATTATCGGTGTGCCGTTTCAGCAATTTGCCCTTCTCTCTCACCAACAGCTTGCCCTTCAGATTTTCAACGATGGCTAACCCGATCTCATCTTGGATGGCAAAAATATCATCCAATTCTCGGTCATATCGGTCAGACCAGATATGGTAGCCATCCGCCACATTGATGAGCTGGGCTGTGATGCGAATCCGTTTATCGGCTTTCTGGATACTTCCTTCAAGTATCGTATTCACATTCAGCTTTTTGCCGATCTCGCGGATATCGACATCTTTTCCTTTGAATGAAAAGGCAGAGGTTCGAGCGACAACCCGCAAATCCTTGATATTCGACAGCGCATTGATGAGTGTTTCCGCCAGACCAAAACAAAAATACTCCTGATCTTTTTGAGGGCTCAAATCTGCAAATGGCAGGACAGCGATAGAGTTTTGCCACTCCATCTCACCAGTCATTGTCGTTTCTAGTTCTTCCTCAGGAATTATCTTCTTTGTGGTGGTGACACTTCTCTCTATGCGACTTAACTCGGTCAGGATTTGCTCGACAGTCTGCCACCTCTTCACCTTATCCTTTTCTATACATTTCAGTATCAAACGACTAAGGTCTGGAGGCACCCGAGGATTAATCTCTTGCGGAGCGGTTGGTCTTTCGGTCTTGTGCTTTATTCCGATAACAAAAGGCGTTTCCCCTCGAAAAGGAACCTCTCCTGTAGCCATCTCAAAAAGGATGACTCCGAACGAATAGATGTCTGAACGCTGATCGGTTTCCTTCCCTTCCACCTGCTCGGGCGACATATACTCAGGCGTTCCGATTATCATCCCTGCCCCTGTCATCTCTTTCGCTTCGAGAGACCGGGCAATCCCAAAATCCATGATCCTGGCATCGCCCTCTTTATCGATCATGATGTTGTTTGATTTCAAATCACGATGTACAACACCTAGCTTATGAGCTTCTGAAAGCCCTTCACAGACCTGTTTGGCAATCCTTACGGCTGTCCCAACCGCTAGCTGTCCTGATCTATGTATAAAGCGTTTTAAATCCTCACCCCGGATATACTCCATGGTTATGAAATGTGCTCCCTCTGTCTCACCCAAATCATACATCCCACAGACATTCTTATGACGGATGTTCCGAGCAAGCTTCAGTTCATTCCTGAATCTTTCGATAGTTTTCTTATCTTTGGCAATTTCAGGCTTTATAAGCTTGAGGCCGACTTCCTGGTTCAATTTTGTATCCTCAACTCGATAAACTCTCCCCATGCCTCCTTTGCCGAGCTCTTCGATGATTTCATATCTGCCGGCAAATGTGGTTCCTCGGGTCAGTTCTTCTTTGGCTGACTCGAGAGTTTCTGTCACACCAATATCCTTATGAGAAGGGAGTTTGGCACCACAGTCTGCACAGAAGGTTGCGGTATCAGGATTTCCTGACTGACACTTTGGGCATTTGATTGACATCGCTGTCCCCTTATGTTCTCATTCTCGGACGTAAAAAGAATATCAAGGAATCAGAAAAGAATCAATCAATCTATTAGTATGATCAGGCCTCTTCGATTCTTCTTTCAAGTTTTTCTGCAAATTTTTTGTCAGAAAAAGCCTTTAATCGTTGACGGGTGGTGTCATAATTATCGATGTTCTCTTCTTCCAAGGTAGAAAAATAGTCGGCTCTTGGATCTATATCATTCAATTTGCTTAACAATGTATTTCTTTCCTGTCTCGACATGACTCCAGGATCAGTCATCGCGGCAGCTCTGGCATGAATTCCTTCCTCTAAAAGATATTCTAGGGCTTTGAAGGGGTATTCATAGTGCTGCCCAAGAGCTCCCGTTCGTTGTGTGAAACCTTCAGGGAAAGCAGCTTTAAACGACACTCTGACATAGAGTTTGTCTTTGAAATCTTTCAATTGCTTCACATAATCTCTGTCAGCCCCAAAGAGTATCCCGTTCGTCTCTAGGATAAAAAGTGGGTATCTGGACTCTTTTATACACTCCAAAACAGATATGAGATGCTCTTTGCCAATCGTTGGCTCGCAACCTGATAAGCGAAGTTTTTCGACCTTAAGATGCCTAAACCGCTCCCATCCAGGAGAAGTGATGCCTTTCTCTGCGGCTTCGAACAGTCTTTGAGCAACCTCTTTGGGTGAGTAGAATTCTCCAAATTTTTCTGGGAAATCTCTTGACCAGTTGGCCCAACAATAAATACAGCGCAAACAACAACCTGCCGCATATCCGGTAGCGATTCCTCTATAGACAGGCGCAGAATAGATGCCGACATATTTTCTTTCTAATCCTTCCCTTCCTTTTCGAGTCACTATTTTTTCAGTTTGTTTAGCAAGTTCCAGAGGATCAAAAGGTTTAAAACCTGGTTTCAGGAAACGTTGATAAGCATTGTTTTGCATGGACTTCTCAGAAAAAGAACAAGGGTGTGTTTTTATGGTCTTGCTGTCTGTTGATCACCTTTGGTATTTCTTATTCTAAAAAATTCATAAGGCGCAATAGGTCTTGGAAACGCGGATCGTCGCGGAGGGTATCAAATGTGCTCCCCATCTTCAGCCAAACCAGCCAAATATCATGCTCCCTATAAGCCCTCTCCAGCCATTCGATAGCCTGGTCTTTTTCGGCGAGACCGATATGGATTAATGCTATGGCAGAAGAGATGTATTCTTTCTTCGATCTTTCTTTCAACGAATCTAGGATCTCGAGTGCCTCAGATCGCCTATCCGTCATCCCATAAATATATCCAGGAAATGCCGCATAAAACGGTACTTCACCAGCCAGACTCATAAGCTTTTGACAATGTGTGATGGCTTCTTCATACATGCCTTTTTCGAAATACGTGTATGCCAAAGCCCAGTGGGTCTGATGAAACTCTGGATCTAATTTAAGCGCCCTCTGATACTGTTCGAGTGCATCATCGTACTTCCCTGCAATTTGTAATGCCCACCCCAGCTCGTTATAGTTAATAGGTAACAAAGGATCAATTTCAATGGTTTGCTTCGTGATGGAAATGGATTCACTGACACGTCCCATGGCTGTCAGGAAATTGGCATAGGTTATTCGTGCAAAACTGGAACTCGGATTTAGTTCAATGCCTTTTTTATATAATCTGTCAGTAGCGGGCCAATCCCACTCGAATAGGAACTTGACTCGGCCTAACGCAAAGTGGGCTTCTGCCAGCATGTCGTCGAGCTCTAACGCCCTCATGGCTGCCTGTTTTGCCTTCAGGGGCATCTCCTTTTCTGGAGAAGACATGTGCCAGCTTCCAAGTTCGGTGTAGGCCATCGCAAGTCCAACAAACAATGCGGCGTAATCCGGCTCTATTTCAAGAGCCTGTTGATAGCACTCGACGGCTCTCCTATAGCCCTCTTCAGAAAGACTGTTCAACAGAAAGTTACCTTTCAGACAGAGTCGACAAGCTTCAGGATCAATCCGTCGAGACCTTGCCAAATCTGATTCTTCCTTTGCTGTCACTGCAATAGAATCGATGACCTCCCTGGGTGCTTTCTTAGGAACCATCCTCTCGGTTTTGAGAACTCCTTTTTCTATATCAGTCAGTTCAGAGAGCAATTCTTCCGCACTTTGATACCTATTTTCTTTATCCTTCTCCAGGCATCTCATGATCGCTTGGCTGAGATCTTCAGGGATTTGAGCATTAAACTCCTTGGGATCTTTGGGCATCTCGCTCTTTTGCTTCATCGCTATGCTTAAAGAAGTTTCTCCCTGGAAGGGGATTCTCCCTGTAACCATCTCATAAAGGATGACACCTAATGAATAGATGTCAGAACGTTGATCGACTTCCTTAGCTTCTACCTGTTCGGGCGACATGTACTCAGGCGTTCCAATCATAACTCCAGCGCCTGTTATCCCTTTTGTCTTAAGGGACCGGGCAATCCCAAAATCCATGATCCGGGCATTGCCATCCTTGTCAATCATGATGTTGCTGGGTTTTAGATCCCGATGGACGACTCCCAGCCCGCGTGCTTCTGCCATCCCCTCGCATACTTGCTTGCCTATGGAAATCGCTGTTCCTATATCCAGCCTTCTTGACCTCTTAAGGAAACTCTTCAAATCCTCACCAGGCACGTACTCCATGGTGATGTAGGATGTCCCTTTCTCCTCACTCAAATGGAACATGCGGCAGACATTCCTGTGGGATATCTTGTGGGCGAGTTTCAGCTCATTGCTGAATCGTTCGATAGTTTTTGCGTCAGCAGAAATCTCAGGCTTTATGAGTTTCAGGGCCAGTTCTTCGCCTGTCTTCTTATCCTCTGCACGATAGACTTCACCCATCCCCCCTTTACCGAGTGCTTCGATGATCTCATACCTTTCGGCAAACAGAATTCCTCTGGTTAATTCCTGGACAAAAGTTACGAGGGTTTTTGTGTAAGAGACTTTTCCAGATTCAGGGAGCGGTGTTGCACAGTTACTGCAAAATCGCGCAGTATCTGTATTTTCTGATTGACACTTAGGGCATTTAACTGTCACGGCTAACCCTTTTTCCCTTGCCGGTAAAAGGATATCAAATTGAAGAGAATGGAGTCAAATTGAATATGCCTTTATTCTTTGGGACATTTTTTTCAGTGAGAATAAAAGACATTACTAACGTCTATAGGGTTGTGAAATCAATAAATCACAAATACCAGTTTTAAATATTTCCATGAGTATCAGATGCTCAAAGAAAGAATCCTCTCTTTCATAAATGATTGAAATTGAAAGTAAAGGAAGTCATAAAAATCATTGAACAGGATGGCTGGTTCATGGTAAGAATTATGCTGGTTTAAAAAATGGGAGGCAAAAAAGTGTTTAAATACCCTGTGATTATAGAGCGGGCGAATGGAAACTACTCTGCATACAGCCCAGACTTACCTGGTTGTGTGGCCACAGGACCGTCTATTAAGGAAACAATCTCACGAATGCGAGACGCCATTCAATTTCATATTAAAGGATTGGAAAGAGAAGGATTGGCAATTCCAGAACCATCGACGAAAATAAGGTATATTGACATATCGATCTAGTCAGCAAGAAAAATAGAATATTCACAATCCAGCCAGCCTCTTCCGGGCATCCTCGACCTCCGCGATGCCAGGATCCGCATCCTTCCACAGGTCGAGGAATTTTTCGTAGTTCTCGATGGCTTTGCCCTTCCAGCCTTTCTCTTCATAGATCCTTCCTAACATGTAGAAGCTCTTGGCGTAGATGTCGCCATAGTAGACTCTCCCCGTCGTTAGAGAGAGTATTCTTTGGTATTCTTCAATAGCTCTTTCCATT
>Ga0209636_10002003_pt1 | contig 20570 bp, 23 predicted proteins | sample DeeMarSWOR152_54_FD_187464 | JGI IMG/M metagenome (GOLD analysis project Ga0209636, IMG submission 187464) | Marine sediment microbial communities from White Oak River estuary, North Carolina - WOR-1-52-54 (SPAdes) (version 2) | ecosystem: Environmental > Aquatic > Marine > Intertidal zone >...
TGAAATCATGAGTAAATTTTACGGCGAGTCCGAAGCAAGACTGCGGGAAATCTTCCAGCAAGCCCAGCAGAACTCGCCAAGCATAATATTCATTGATGAACTGGACGCGATAGCGCCCAAGCGTGAAGAAGTCACCGGCGAAGTTGAAAGACGTGTTGTCGCGCAGCTCCTTGCTTTGATGGATGGTTTGTCCGGAAGGGGAAACGTAATAGTAATAGGCGCCACCAACAGGCCAAGCGCTCTTGACCCCGCATTGAGGAGACCTGGAAGGTTTGACAGGGAAATTGAGATAGGCGTTCCAGACAAGCAGGGAAGACACGAAGTTCTTCAAATTCACACCAGAGGCATGCCTCTAGCTGAAGATGTTGACCTCAAGAAACTAGCGGAAATGACACACGGATACACAGGCGCCGATTTAGCAGCGCTGGGCAGAGAAACAGCCATGAAAGCCCTCCGCAGATACTTGCCCCAAATAAACCTTGAAGAGGAACGCATACCGCCAAGCGTGCTTGAAAAAATGGATGTCCGAATGGATGACTTCGTTAACGCTTACAAGGAAGTCACGCCGACAGCCATGCGTGAAGTGTACATTGAAGTGTCCACGGTTCACTGGGATGACGTAGGTGGACTAGACGACGTGAAACAGCACCTGAAGGAAGCTGTCGAATGGCCGCTGAAAAACCCAGAAATCTTCAGCAGGCTTGGAATAAAACCGCCAAAAGGCATACTTCTTTACGGTCCACCTGGATGCGGCAAAACCCTCCTAGCCAGAGCAGTGGCAACTGAGAGCGAATCCAACTTCATAACAATTAAGGGGCCAGAAGTCTTTTCCAAGTGGGTCGGAGAATCGGAAAAAGCCATAAGAGAAGTCTTCAGAAAAGCTCGCATGGCAGCGCCCGCCGTGATATTTCTAGACGAGATGGATTCACTTACACCGCGACGCGGCTTAGGTTTCTCTGACAGCGGCGTATCAGAGCGAGTCATAAGCCAACTTCTCACAGAAATGGATGGAATTGTAACCCTGCAAGACATCGTTGTCATTGCCGCCACCAACAGGCCAGACATGGTAGATCCGGCAGTGCTGAGGCCTGGGAGATTTGATCGGCTAATCTACGTGCCAGAGCCAGACGAAAAAAGCAGGCTTCAAATATTCAAAATCTACACGAAAGACATGCCTTTAACAAAAGATGTGGACTTAAACCAGCTGTCCATAATGACCAAGTATTATTCAGGCGCAGACATTGAATCCCTCTGCAGGGAAGCCGCTATGCATGCCCTAAGAAGAGACGTCAAAGCCAAAGAGGTTACCATGAAAGATTTTCAGGATGCCATGAAAGAATTGGGTCCATCCGTCACACCTGACATGGAAAAATGGTACAAGAGCTTCATGCAGCAGGTTCGACAGGTACAGAAACCGGCAACACCAGTTGCTTAGGGAGCAAAATTCATGCCAGCAGTTAAGACTTGGAAAACCCGTCCTGCCTATTTTGTTTTATTGGAAATTCTAACCAAGAAAGGCGACATGACCGACGATGACCTCTTTAGCCAACTGAAAGAGGAGTTTGATGATTTAGGGTACAAAGACTTCAACAACATTCTGATGCGGCTGGAGGTCACCGGCAAAATCCGCACCACTTCCATGTCCCGCGGCAAGAGACGCGTCGAGCTTATCCAATAGGCTAACATTAATAGTGCTCAGCGTGCAATCAATGAAAGACATGCCAGACGCCATAGTTGTCGGAGGCGGACCTGCCGGTTCCTTCGCAGCTTTGAACCTAGCCAAACTAGGCGCCAACGTCACAGTTTTCGAGGAACACGAAGCGATTGGCGTGCCGTCGCACTGCGCGGGGCACCTGAGCATCCGAAGCTTAAGAAACTTGGGGTTGTATCCGCTTCCTGGAAAAATCGTTGAAAACACGTTTTCTCAAGCCAACTTTTATTCGCCCACAGGCTTCAAATTCTCGGTTCACCTCGCCAAGCCAGTCACCTGCGCCGTTAACCGCGCAGCTTTTGATAAGCACATTGCGGATAAAGCGGAAGCCGCAGGAGCGCGTTACTGTCTAAACTCGCGAGTCCAATCACTCATAATGGAGGATGAACTCGTTAAAGGCGTGAACGTTAAGCAAGGCGATAAAGCAGAAGAGCGGGTTCCAGCGAAAATTGTGGTTGACGCTGAGGGCATCTCGTCTAGGCTTTTGCGGCAAACAGGCTTATCAGGGCTTAACGGCGAAAGGCTTGTTTATGGGGTGGAAGCAGAAGTAGAAAACGTTAGAGACATCGCGCTGGACGCGGTTGAGGTGTTTCTGGGAAAAAATTATGCAGCGGGCTTTTACGCGTGGCTTATGCCGAGGCTTGACGGAACCGCAAAGGTTGGACTTGCAACAAACAAGGGAAACCCAAAAGAGTTTTTGCAAAGGCTTATGCTCAAGCATCCAGTGGCTTCGAAACAGCTCAGCAACGCGAAAATCACTCGCATGGCGTTTCACCCCATAACCCTAGGCGGGCTAATCTCCAAAGCTTATTCAGACGGGTTTCTGGCTGTGGGCGATGCGGCTTCTCAGGTGAAGCCAACCACGGGCGGCGGCGTGGTTTTTGGGTTGACATGCGCCAGAATCGCGGCGGAAGTTGCCGATGAAGCCGTGCGGAGAAATGATGTGTCCTCAAGTTTCTTAGCATTGTATCAGAAACGTTGCACAGACGCGCTGCGTTTTGACTTTGGCGTTATGCTCAGGGTTAGAAGGTTTCTTGATTCTCTTTCTGACGAGAAGTTAGACGAGGTTTTGCGATTCTGCGCGAGAATAGGTTTGGATAAAACGTTGGAGAACGTTGAAGAAATAGATTTTCAGGGACAAGCGTTTCTTAAAATATTGGCGAAGCCTGCCATGTTTGCCGCTTTGGCTTACTTCCTTACGCTGTATTTGTCTGCAAACCCTTAAAATCTCGAGGGAACAACCTGATAAGAGACAGCGGAGAAAAGCGAACATGGAAGAATTCGAGTATAAACAAGTCATCGTCTTTCGCAGCGATTTGAAGCTTAGCAAAGGAAAAATTGCCGCTCAGGCTGGACACGCAGCGGTTTCAGCGGCGCAGGAAGCGCATAAGCGGCATAAGGGCTGGTGGGACGCATGGCTCTTCGAGGGGCAACGCAAAGTGGCGGTTAAAGTGAAGGATGAAAAAGAGCTTTTAGCGCTTGAAGAACAAGCCAATGATTTGGGTTTGCCCAACGCGTTAATCGTTGACCGAGGTCTCACGGAGATTCCGCCAGGCACGATTACGTGCTTGGGAATTGGTCCTGCTCCCGCAGAGAAAATTGACAAATTAACTGGCAACCTTCCATTATTATAGATGAAGGCGCATGAAACTTTGCCTGTCCCGAGAATTGACAAGTTGCTCGGCATCGACGTTTACGCCACCGAAACCGCGGGCATCGGCGGAGTTATTCGGCAGTCTGTGGACGATTTTGCTGTTGAAGAAGTTCTTGTTGACGGCTCCAAAGCTGAAACTGAAAAGGCTACAGAGAGTCGAGTTTTAGGGGCTTCCCGCTCCAAGCAGCGCTATTTATTGTGTGTTCTGGTTAAGCGCAACTGGGACACGTTCATAGCCATACGAAACATCGCCAAACAGTTAGGCATAAGCCAAAAGCAAATCAGCATCGCAGGCATAAAAGACGCTAAGGCTGTTACCGCTCAGCACATCACAATCGAACACGCTTCAATGGCAGACATCGCAAAAGTTAACGTTAAGGACATGGAAATCCGCCCTGCAGGATACGTCCGTGACAAACTATCGCCATATTACCTCTTAGGCAACAACTTTACCATAAAAATCAAAGCGCTAAAACGTTCAGAATCAACTATTGAAAAGAGAATAGCTGAAACCGCTAGAGCGCTTGACGCCATCGGTGGGATTCCGAATTATTTTGGGCACCAACGTTTCGGAACAACCCGCCCAATCACGCACATTGTGGGGAAAGCTATTGTTGAAGGAGACTTTAAAGAAGCGGCAATGCTCTTTCTGGCTAAGTCAAGCGTCCATGAGCATCTTTCGTCTAGACAAGCACGCAAGGAACTGCAGTCAACGCGGAGTTTCAAGCAAGCGCTGCAGAACTTTCCTAGGCAACTGCGCTATGAAAGGCTGATGCTTAGACATTTGGTTGAGTACCCAGAGGATTTTGTTGGTGCCTTTATGCAATTGCCCATTAAGCTTCAGGCGCTTTTTGTTCAAGCGTATCAGTCGTACCTGTTTAATCGTTTCTTAAGCGAGAGAATAAAGAACGGCTTTTCCTTGCATAAGGCTGAGGTTGGAGATTACGTGGTGAGCGTGGAACGTTCAGGACTGCCTATGGTTAATACAGCTAAAATAGCAAGCGCAGAAACTGTGGCGGAGACTAACGAATTGATCAAGGCTGGAAAAATGCGCGTTGCGTTGCCGCTCATCGGACTAAAACAAAGACTTTCCCAAGGCGCCATGGGACAAATAGAAAGGCAGATTCTCAAGGAAGAAGGCGTCAAAACAGAAGGCTTCAGAGTCAACGCGATACCCAAGATAGGTGGAAGAGGAGGATTGCGCGCGGTTGTTGCACCGATAAAGGATTTCAAGTTACAGGGCATTTCAGCCCGTGCCGACGCTCATGGAGAGCGTGAAGCCGATTTAAGTTTCATGCTGCTGCGAGGCTCCTACGCAACGGTGCTTCTTAGGGAGATAATGAAACCGCGCAATCCGATAAGTTCAGGCTTTTAGCTTTGCAGAACAGCACGATTCGCAGTTTTTAGAGCAAAATATTCTTGAGCGAGCGAGAAGCAATGGGCAGGTGGTAACGCTGATAAACAAGAAAACGAGATTATATTTAGAAGGCCTTTTGGGATGGAAACCGAACAAAAAGCCACAATACCAGTTCATAAGCCAGACATTAAGGAAAAAATCTTCTTTCTCAGCTCAGGATTGCTAGTAAGCGTGCCCTTTACCCTGTTTTTTTCTGAATTCTCTGATTCTCTGTGTGTAGCTATGCCGTTGTTATTCGCGCAAGTATGTTCCTCGGTCATTTTTGCGCCGTTCATAGAAGAGTTCGCCAAAGTTTTTCCATTGTTTTATCGTCACGGCGAAACTGAAAGATCCCTTTTGGACTTGGGAATTCTAGTTGGGTTAGGATTTGGTGTGACCGAGTTTGCCCTATACGTTTTCGCCTTAAATGCGCCTTTCATTTCAAGAGTACCCGGCGTAATTTTTCATGCCTCCAGCACTTGCATAACTGCTTATGGCATAGTCAAGAAAAAGCCTATACCGTTTTATCTGATTGCTGTTGCGTTTCATTTGGCAAACAATCTTTTTGCTTTGTTCTCAAGCTCGTTCTCGTTCATACCTGCGCTACTCGTTTTGGTTTCCGCTTATCTTCTGGCGTGGTATCTTTACCGGCGAACCTCAGAAACCATAGTCGTGTAGCTCTAACCCGAGCCAAACCACATAGGTCAAGCCTAACAACCTACACTAATATGCGTCTAAGCTGTTTAGATTTTGTCGGTTCTGTTCAAGTCCCGAAGTCTATTAACCCCGTCTATTTCGTTTATAAAATCAGCGACGCTCTTGGGAACCAGCGTCGTCCAGCTCTCTCCTTTGAGCATTTTTTCTCGGACAAGAGTTGACGTATAGAGTTTTCTTTGGAAGAACCGTATGCTCTTAACTTTGTATCCTGCTTCCGTGAAAAGCCTGCGCGTCAAGGGTTCATTGGAATAGACAACGTTGAAGCGCGGCGTGTAGCCTTCCAGCGCAGACACCCACAACATATGCAAGTGCACATCTGGAACGGGAACCACCCAAAGTCGTGATTGGTCTATGCCTGCTTCTTGCAACGCCCTGCAAATCATGACCAGCCGCTCACCAGCCGTGAAAGGGTTGTTGATGTTGTGGCTGTACTGGGCGCTGCCGATGACTATTACTAGTTCATCAGCGTCGTTCAAAACCTCTTTTATGGCTTCGAGGTGGCCTAAGTGAAAAGGCTGAAATCTTCCAACGTAAAGTCCACGATTAACCATCGCGATGCGCCCTGCACCCTTTGAGGTTGACCGTAAGTGACTTTTATCATTTGCGATTCCAGAATAAAAAAGCCCATCCTCCGAAACGCGAATTAGAAAAAATAAACTGTAAGTTCAAGCTATGTTTCAGTCTTTATATAAGGGGGGTATAGTCTTCTCCGAGCACTAGAGTACACAGCAATAACCTCTCTTTTTCCCCAGAATTAGGATAACTAAAATAAATCTACACGCTTACTTGTGGGTATTATGCGACTGATGCTGTGCTGTTCCGAGCTAGGTTTAGGGCACGTTTCCCGAGTTATACCGCTGGGAAAAAGGCTGGAGAAAAATGGGCATGAACTGTTCTTTTTCTCAGGCGGCAAAGCCTACGAACTATTGCGGAAAGAGTTCAGGAACGTTTATCCGTGTACGCCTGTGGCTTGGTACGAAAACGCAAGTGGAATAGTCACTTCAGCATCGCTCATCAACATTCTGTTCCCACTTCCAGTTTTCAACCACAAAAAAAACAAATTCGAAATAAAAAGCTCAAACGCAATGGAAACCGTACACCGCTACTACGACCTCAGAAGGCACATCCGAAAAATCAAGCCAGACCTAATCATCGCAGATGGCGACTTGAACGCGCTTCGCATGGCATCAAGGTGGAAGTTCCCTGCGGTTTACATAGCGAACTTGATACGACCAAGCTACGGGTTTTCCGCCTTCCTCAACCCTGGCGAACGCTTTGTCGAACGCTACGTGAAAACATGCCAGAAAATAATCATACCCGACAATCCGCCACCATACACCATCAGCGAATACAACCTAGGCAACTTGGACAGCATAGGCATAAAAGAAAAAACAGAGTTCACAGGCAGCTTCCTCGACACCACGTACACACAAGGATCAGAAGAGCACGTTTTCGCTCCGATAAGCGGACCTTACGGCACAAGAGCCAAACTAACCCAGATGATACTTCCCGTACTTGAAGAACTTGAAACGAAAAGCATAATCAGCCTGGGAACGCCTGGCAAGAAAATCAACGTGAAAAAAGGCAACTGCGAAATACATGCGTGGCTGTCCACACAAGAACGCCAAGAAGCCATGAAAAACGCCAAGCTAATCGTTTTCAGCGGTGGACACATGAGCTGTTTTGAAACCGTGAAGTACGCGAAGCCAAGCATCTGCATTCCAACGCAGCCCGAGCAGATGGGAAACGCCGCCAAACTTCAGAAACTAAACTGCTCAATAACCGTGAAAAACAAGCAAGAATTGAGGGTTGCTGTCCACAAAATCGAAAAGGAGAAACAGCGTTTTAGAAGAAACGTCATGGCGCTTAACGAGTTTTCTAACAAGTTTAAAGGTTTGAACCGAGCGGTTGAAATCATCGAAAGCGCGATAAAATAAACCAGCAAGCCTATTTTTCGCTGAGGTGTAAGCGCTTAACTTCGCCTTGCGGCGTTTTCTCTTTAAAAATTATGGCGCTGAACTTGTAGATTTTGGCGCCTTTCGTCAGCCAACTGTCTGGAGGAAGCCCAGCTTTGATGCAGCAGTGGCATAGAAATTCTTCCTCGCACCATCCCCATTCAACAGGCACCTGCGGTAGAAGTAAACCTTTGAAAAAGCCTTTTTCCACGATTAAACCGTCTTCGCCGACCTTAATTTTAGCCACGTATTCCTCTGGTTTTTTTACTTCTATCAGCTCTGGCGGCGTAAGCACGCTTACTTCAAAAACCACTTTGTCAAGCTCTTTTAAAGAGAGCGGATGAAATCTCGGGTCGCGTGTTGCCGCGTTTATGGCAGAATCGATAACTGCCTCTACAAGCGGATTTGTGGGATACGGGTACCCTATGCAGCCTCGAAGTGCTTTCTCCCCGTTTTTCAGGTTGTTTATGGTGACGAAAACTCCGCAGTGTTCAAACAGTTTTTTAGGGGTGTTTTCGGGAGGTTTAACGGTTTTTCCCGTTTTCAAGTATTCTTTTACTGTGTTTCGTGCAAGTTGGATGAGGAATTTTCCTTCTTCTAAGCTTAATTCGAAAGGCAAATCTCGTCTTCTCCCCTACAGAGCCACCACGCACTTCCAGTAGCCGCTATGCGGTTTGGCTACAAGGTTTCTTGTTTAAACTTGCTAATTTAAAATTTTATTGCTTCTTCAGTTACGCCTTCTTTGGTTATTATTAGGAAGTCTATGCCATCGCCGCTCATTGCGTCTCTGCTTATGGCTGATTTTACCGCTCTAGTCACCAGCGCTTTCGCCTCTTCTATGCTTAGTCCTTCTTTGTAGCCTTCTTCCAAAACGCCCATGGCTATTTCTGTTCCAGAACCGACCACAGCGTACTTATCGGGTATTAGTGATCCCAGAACGTCCAGCACGTAAAGCGATGGTCCTTCTTCGTCTAAACCGCCCACAATCGTCTGCGTGATCAGCGGTGCGTATCGACGGTTGAAGAGAATGACTGACATGAGTTTAGCTGCAGATCTCACTGAGATTTTTCTGCCAACGTCCATGCTGAAAAGGCTGGCTTGTGCTTCTACTTCTCGGGTGAGGATTTGCATGTCGCCGACAAGTCCCGCGCAAGCTGCACCTATCTGATCGGTTATTTTGAAAACTTTTTTGACGCCTTTGCTAACGACAAGGTAGCCGTATGTCACGCGTTTTTCAGAAGCCAAGATAACGCCGTCTGCGCAGACAACTCCGATTGTCGTTGCGCCGGGAATCCAAGCGTATCCTGCTGGTTGCGCTTGTGATCCGTAACCTTCCATGATTTTTCACCTTTCCCGTTGATATACACATGCGAACCTATTAAGGTTACTTATAAACTGTTTTAAAAGGCTTCTTTTGAGGTTCTAAACGTTCAGCTGGATGCTTGAGAGTCGCAGGTGAAAATTAGCTTATTAAGGCTGACTTAGAATGTTCTGTTGATGGAAAATGAGCGATTCTAAACCAGTAAGATGCCAAAAATGCGGGAAACCTTTGGGTTACGTAACCGTGCTTGCAAAAGGTTTACGCTTCCAGCAACCTCTTCAGAACGTTAAAGTAGTCGCCATTTGCATGGAGTGCTTCCAAAAGAAAAAATAGCAGAGGTAAAAAGAGAATGATAGGCGTTTACACCAAAAACATCGGTAGCGTATGGTTCGGAGTTGCCTGCGACGAGCAACGCGTTTTCGGCACTTCCTTTGCACGTAGCGAACAAGAAGCGTTAAGGAGTTTGCTGAGCAGCATACCCTTCAACGTTCCCTTCCAAGTTTTCCAAGAGCCATCAGCCTTCGCCAAAGACGTTCTCGCGTCAGTGAAAAACGTTTACGATGGAAAAGACGCTACGCACAGTTTTTCTTTAGCCACGGAACATTTGCCCACCTATACGAGAAGAGTGCTTGAAGCGGCATCTTTGATTCCAGTAGGCTGCGTGGCTTCTTACGGGTCAATTGCCAAAGCGGCTGGGGGCAGTCCAAGAGCGGTTGGAAACGTTATGGCTAGGAACCCTTTCGCGCCGCTTGTTCCCTGCCACAGGGTTGTCAGCTCAGACTTCACCTTAGGCGGCTACAGAGGCGGATTAAACGTGAAACTCGGCTTATTAAGGCGCGAAAAACGAGGATACGCTTCTCCACGGCAGATTCCAGTTGATGGCAAGAAACTGCAGGTTTTCCCTGTCGAGTTCGTGTTAGGAAAACTTGAAAGAGAGCAGTGATGTAGGCTTGCAACGTTTGCTTTTATTTGTTCTCTAGTGCTCGGAACAGTCTATAGCCCCCTTATTTAAAGGCGGAAACGTAGCTTGAACTTTAAAGTGAAAAAGCAAGTATTTTAAGCCTAAACAAGAAGAGTACAAGTCATGTTTATGCCGCGCAAGGTTTTGGAAGAAAAGCTCAAGCAAATACTCGCTGAGGATGTTGGACAGGGTGACATGACTTCAGCGGCTGTTGTTCCCGCAGGGTTGACAGTGGAGGCTGCGGTTGTGGCGAAAGAAGCGGGAATAGCTGCGGGGCTTGAAGAGATAACAATTCTCGCTGAAAGCCTCAAACTAAACGTCAAGACTGAAGTCACGGACGGCGAACAAATCAGAAGCGGGCAAATTATCATGAAAATTTCTGGAAATGCCCAGATTATCCTTTCAGCCGAGCGAACAATGTTGAATTTGCTGTCGCGCATGAGCGGCATCGCCACAACAACAAGAAAGCTTGTGGAAAAACTGCGAAAAGCAAACTTGACAGCAAAAATCGCGGCAACACGCAAAACAGCGCCTGGTCTCGGCTACTTTGACAAGAAAGCCGTGCTCATCGGCGGCGGCGAGCCGCATAGGCTGCGCTTGGACGACATGATTCTGGTGAAGGATAACCACATTGCAATAGCTGGAAACGTTGAGACCGCAGTGAAAAAAGCCAAAGCTGCTTCGTTCAGCAAAAAAATCGAAGTAGAAGTTACAAGTGCCACAGATGCTCTGAAAGCGGCGGAAGCAGGAGCGGACATAATTATGCTCGACAATTTCTCTCCAAAACAAATCCGAGAAGCGGTCGAGGCACTGAAAAAAGCGGGATTTTTCGGGAAAGTTCTGTTGGAAATAAGCGGCGGAATCACCGAGCAGAACCTTCTGGAATACGCCTCAACACAAGTGGGCATCATAAGCATGGGCGAACTTACTCATAGCGTCAAAGCATTAGACATCAGCTTAGAAATTACCAAACTCAAGTAGTTTTCTTGTCTCAGCGAGCCCAAATTTGAAAAGGACAAAGACGCAGTTTACCGTTATGGCACAAATAACAGTACAGCAAGCACCACAAGGTTCACTGTGGAATGGGCGATAGCTGAAACCACATACGAGTTCCAACGGTGATAGACGTACCCCAACACCAGCCCAGCTACTATTGCTGAGAGAATATAGACCAGCTGCGGGTCAAAATGGAAAAGTCCGAAGGCAACAGCAGATATGGCAACAGCTGGTATGAACGAGTATCTGCGGTTTATCGCACTCTGGAGAAAGCCCCTAAAAGCAAATTCTTCACAAACCCCCGCCAGAGTCAAGGCAGCTATTACCGCAATGAGTCCTGAAGTCGAAGAGCTTAGATCAGTTATCATAGCGTTTGATTCTTCAACGGCTTGACTGACACCGAAGATGGTGGTGAGCACTAAAGAAACAATAATATCAACGAAGAGCAGTAGCGCCCCTGATGCGAGTCCCAGCATGATGAATTTGGGTTTAACATCTAAACCGACGAAACTTTTGACGTTAATGCGTTTTATCAACATGTAACCGAGCGGGACAATTAGTATAAGCAATTCGGAAAGAACCAAAGCTGGACCAGAGCCTAACACAATAAGAAATAAGTAACCTAAAAACAAAACCAAAACAAACGTAACCGCTATAACCAGAACGGCGTCAAGGGTAGGCACGGCACTGACTTTTTCTTGTTCCACAGGATTTGCCTCGTTCAACTTCAATCCACACCCAAAAGGTTTCCAGTTCACGTCTTAGGCTTTATTCTTAAAGCGCGAAAACCTCTAGCACATGGATTTAACATTTCCACAATATTAACTTTGTTCAAAATGCCTAACGTGTCTTCAGCGTAGCCGCGGACATCGTGCTCCGCCGACATAAGCGAATACAGGTAAACTCTGTTTCCAGCCATTCTAGGCTGACACGCAGATGGTAAACCTAAAAGTAAGCTCTTCTTTTCCTGCAAAGCCTTTGCACAAGCAAACAAAACAGCTTCAGCGCCAGCCGTCAACTCAGCAACTCTTACAGGGACACTCTCTTTACCAATAGCTAGAACCTCTAACCCATATGCTCTCTTGATGTCGCCAGCGATTTTCCGCAGTTTAGGCAACAGTTTCAAAATGTGTTGCTGTGCTCTGCTGGATATTCTCATGTTTGAAAGCTCAACTGGAGACAACTCTTGAATAGAAACAGCGCCTAAAGACATGTCCAAATGCACAACGTCAGCTTTCACTCTGCCGAGCAGGTCTCTGCAAAGCAGAGCCTCTTGCACTATCACTTCGTATCCGTTTGCCACTTCTTTAAAAATAGGCTCAGCTAATCGAGTGCAGGGTTCCCTGTAGGGAGGATTAACCAAAACCGAAGCGGAAGCAACGAGGGATACTGGCGTAAATTTCGCGTCTAGTATCGCCGCTGCAGAATCCGCCGAGATAACTCTCAAGTCTTCCACCTTTCCCATATATGAGTGAAGGTAAAAATTAGCTTTACCCTTTGGGCTGCTCAGCGGATTTCAAGTTCATTGCCAAAAGGAACATTTCAGAGCTCTTAGCGCGACTTGCCTTAGGCTTTAAAACCTTAACAGTAACGAAGTGCTTCTCCACCGTTTTTACAAAGTCCGCGAGCATGTCGCCTTCAAACACCTTAACAAAAAAATTTCCAGAAGAACGCAGTACGCTCAAGGCAATTTTTAACGCTTGAGCCGCCAAGTCTATCTGCCGTGCATGATCAACCTCCCATACTCCAGAAATGTTCGGCGACGCATCTGAAATTACAACATCGGCTTTTCTGGGCAGAAAATCAAGGATTTGCCGCAGTGTTTCAGGCTCATTTATGTCGGCTACGATTGTTCTAACGTATTCTTGGGGGAAAGGCGCAATCGGCTTTAAGTCCACGCCTAAAACGAAACCTTTCTTTCCCACGATTTTTCTGGCAGCTTGAATCCAACCGCCTGGCGCTGCGCCCAAGTCAACTACAACATCGCCTTTACGTATAAAATGATATTTAGCCGCGGCTTGAGACAGCTTGTAAGTCGCTCTTGAGCGGTAATTTTCCGCTTTTGCTTTTTTGTAGTAGTAATCCCGTTTTCTATCTTGAATCCAAGCCTTGGGCAAAAGAACCGCCACCTAACGCGGCTGGACCCTCTTTTCCTAATGACAAAATCCATTCAGTAAGTTTCGAGCAGCTTTTCGGCGAAATCGCGGTTGTCGGATCACATCTGGCGTTATCCTTACACAGCAAGCATGGGCAGTCAGCGATTGATTCTATAGACGCTGGCAGCCTTTTAGGGAAAAGCCTGTAAGTCCACCTTCCACCTTGCAGTTCTTTTTCTCGGCGGATAAGCCCTTTCTCTTCCAGTTTTATAGCTACTCTAGAGCCTTCTCTGCTGCTTGCGCCCAGTTCTCGCCACAACTCCGACTGAAGCACGCCCTCATAACCAGTGCCCACCACGAAATGAAGGGCTTTCTGTTCCAGATCATTACGTTTCGGCATCGTTTATCAATTCCAAAGATCACTTAAATATATGCGTTGGTTCCAGATAAAAATATGTATTCCAAAAAGGGAAAACTGCATGAAGGATTACAGAGATGAAGGGCCCAGATGAAGCGTACTGTTTAGGCGTAGAATCAACGGCGGATGACTTCGGCGTTGGAATATCAACCTTCAACGGCAAAATATTAGCTAACGCATCAAGCGATTACGTACCAGAAAAGGGGGGAATACACCCCCGAGAAGCCGCGAGACACCACGCGGAAGTAGCAAACACGGTTCTACATGAAGCGCTGTCAAAAGCGAGAATAAAGCCCAGAGACTTGGCGCTAATCGCGTTTTCTCAAGGTCCAGGTTTAGGACCGTGCCTTCGCACTGGAGCAACAGTGGCTCGAGCGTTGGCAGCGTACCTTAATGTGCCGCTTGTGGGAGTGAACCATTCAGTAGCCCACATTGAAATAGGGAAACTCAAGACTGGCGCCGTGGACCCGGTGACGCTTTATGTTTCGGGCGGCAACACCTTGGTCTCAGCGTTCGATTCTGGACGATACAGGGTCTTCGGGGAAACCTTGGACATAGCGCTTGGTAACTGCTTGGACGTTTTTGCGAGAGAAGCAGGTCTCAAACACAAGCGGGGCATGCCGCTTGGCGCTGCGTTGGAAAAGTTAGCCGCAGACGGCGAGAAGCTGATTTCGCTGCCGTACATTGTGAAGGGCATGGACATATCTCTAAGCGGCTTACTCACTGCTGCGACCACTTTGCTCCGTAAAGGCGAATACCGCCTGGAAGACCTATGCTACAGCCTACAGGAAACCGCGTTTTCAATGGTTACGGAGGTCACTGAAAGAGCGTTGGCGCACACTGAGAAGAAAGAGGTTCTGCTGACAGGCGGAGTTGCTGCCAACAGGAGGTTGCAGTCCATGCTGTGCATCATTGCGGAAGAGCATGATGCGCGGTTTAATGTGGTGCCGCGTGAGTTTGCAACGGACAACGGTGCCATGATTGCTTGGACTGGAGTGTTAGCCTACACGCACGGCGCAGTTACGCCTGTCGCAGAGAGTTTTGTCAAGTTAAGGTGGCGGTTGGACAGGGTGGATGTTCCATGGGTGAAGTAGCTTCGCAGACGCTGCTTAAGAAGGGGGCGGAAGCAAGCCTCTACCTTGCAGATTGGCATGAGAAAAGAGTTGTCATCAAGGCTCGGTTGCCGAAAAAATATCGCCCCGCAGAACTGGATGAGAAAATCCGAGGCTACAGAACAGTGCATGAGCCGCAATTGATGCATGAAGCGAAAAAAGCAGGAGTGCCGACGCCCACCATCTTTCTCGTAGATGTTAAGAACGCTGCGATAACGATGGAGTTTGTGGAGGGCAAGCAGGTGAAGCAGTTGTTGGGCAAGGTCTCGAAGAAGGAAAGGCGGGAGTTATGCGTTAAAATCGGCGAGTTGATTGGAAAAATGCACAAGCACGGGCTGATTCACGGTGACTTGACGACGTCGAACATGATTTTGGGCGTTGAAGGCAAGATTTTTCTGGTTGATTTTGGATTAGGTGAGAAAAACGCTGAGCTTGAAGCCAGAGGCGTGGATTTGCATTTGATGAAGCGCGCGTTGCAGAGTACGCATTACCAGTTTGCCGAAGAATGCTTCGAAGCCGTACTGAAGGGTTATTCGGCGGTTTTGGGTGCGGAAGAGGCGGGAAAAGTTTTAGAGAAAATTAGGGAGATAGAAAGGCGCGGTCGGTATGTGGCGGAAAGAAGGGAGGAAGCCTAGCGTGGCGTTCAAGTTGAAGGGCAGGGTTGTTTTTTTCGCGACGGGAAACGTTAACAAGTTCAATGAAGCCCGCCGAGTATTAGCAGGATACGGCATGGCTGTGGGTATGCTAAGGGTGAAAACTGCTGAAATCCAAAGCGCCAACCTCAGAGAAATAGCGCAAACAAGCGCCCAAGACGCGTTCAGGCGATGCCACTTGCCCGTCATAGTGGAAGACGCTGGGCTCTTCATAGACGCGTTGCGCGGTTTTCCAGGTCCATACGCTGCCTACGCCTACAAAACAATAGGCAACAAGGGCTTGCTGAAGCTTATGGAAAACGTGGACGACAGAAAAGCTACATTCCAGTCGGTAATAGCGTACTGTGATAGCTACCGAAGTGCGCCTGTGTGCTTTGAGGGCGAAGCCGCTGGAAAAATAACAAATGAAGAGCGAAGAGGAAATGGCAAATCAGGTTTCGGGTTTGACCCCATCTTTCAGCCCTCAGGAAGCGAGAAGACGTTTGCGGAAATGACTATCGAAGAGAAGAACGGTTTTTCGCACCGTGCTAAGGCTGTATGCAAGTTTGCTGAATGGTACAAAAGGCTTTAATGACTCTGCAAAATTGAAACTTGGTCCATAGTAATCAATATATTCATCATAAAATAGAAAAGAAAAAGAGCAAAACGAAAAAAGTTAGATCAAGAAGGCTTGTCTTTTTTGTTTCTTAGTATGTCGCGTATTTCACGGAGAGTAGTCAGTATCTCGTCGTCGAGACCTTCCATTTTCGGTACGGGTTCTTCAGTTGGATAAACTACTTCAGTTCCAGTTACGTATGGTTCTTTGAATTTTCTAAGCTCTTTCAGAATGAAATCGCGGACCTCTTCATAGAACACAATGCCACTCAGAGTTTCTTCTGGACCTTTTTGGTTGGGTCCTGAGTATCCTGCAGTTTCGATGTGAACTGAGCCTATTTTGAACAGTCTGTCGAATGGACCGGCTTTGCTGGAGATGTTTGTTATGGTTCTGAAGGGTACGTGTCTGCGGGTTATAGTTAGGATTCCTCGTTTTGAGTAAATTTCTGGCATAGTATCACCGCTTTCAGCTTTTACTGAGTATTCGATGCTTTTGAAGTAGAGTGGTATGGCAACTAGAGCTGGCACAAGCCATACCAAGTTGATTACTAATGTCCAGAGAGACACGGGAACGAACCAAGTGTTGATTAATTGAGTTGCGCTTGGATATCTGATTGGATTATCTGCAGGGAGTAAGAAGCAAAAGCCCACAAAGCAAAGATTTGTCATAAGCCAGATCAATACGAATGCGAATACACTCTTAAACAGTAACTTGTGTAGAAAGGCTTGTGAAGGCTTGAATATTTTTCCGCTTGTAATTTGCTTAACTGGAGGTCTGATGACTTTTTCTTCAACATTTTTTCCCAAAACTAATCACCTCCATGTCTCTTGTATCTAGGCGTTTCCTTCGCCGCGAGTTTGTTGAAAATCGCGATAGACTGATCTGTCATATACAGTTGTTTTTCATCATCTCTCAACTGGATGTTATGTTCGTGGATTATGGTGTCTAGTGTTTCTCTGCACTCGTCTTCTTTGGGGCAATCTGGACAGAGCTTTCCAGCGTAAGAGCCATGTTTGTACCAGACGATTGTTCCAAGTTTCTCAGTGAAAATTATGTATACTTGGGCGCTTGTCTGGTAATCGAAACCGATTAGGAGACCTTTGTAGTCTGGGAGGGTTTCAATGTCGAGGCGGTGGCTGTTTGCGTGTTCTTTGAGTGCTTTCGCAATTTTTTTTCGGGCTCTGTTGAGTACTCTCGACACGTATGCGGGGCTCCATGCTTCCGCTTTGTGCTCTTCTGCAATTGAACTCGTACTTTTGCCCATTTGAAATTCTTGCCAAACAATTGATTCATGACTGGAGAGCAGCCCCATGCCTCAGTTCCCTTCACTAATATTTACCAAAATATAGTAAAGATTTACTTAAAAATGTTGCGGTGAACTGAGAAATTGCTTATTAAAAATCATGTGGAAGATGTTTCTAAAGCGAAAAGATTAGGGAATTCTCAAAAACTTCCAGAAGTTTGGACTATGAGAAAATCTTGCCACTAGTTTTAAATATTCGTGTTCCGTGGGTCATAGTGCTTAAGGTGTATAGATGCCGAAGCAGGAAAAAGGAAAATCCCATTCAACAAGACCCGTCAGCAGACGCCCGCCAAGCTGGTGCAAGTACCAACCAGAAGAAGTGGAAGCCTTCGTCATCAAATTGGCGAAAGACGGCCATTCACTCAGCAAAATAGGCACGATCCTCCGGGATCAGTACGCCATTCCGTTGGTTAAACCCATAACTGGGAAAAGCATATCGGATATACTTGAGAGCGCGGGATTAGCTCCGTCCATGCCCGAAGACCTAGCTAATTTAATCAAGAAGGCGCAGAACCTTGCGGTTCACATGGAGAAAAACAAGAAAGACCTCCACAACAAACGCTCCCTGCAAGTTATCGAGGCGAGAATCTACAAGCTTTCCAGATATTATAAGCGAAGAGGCGTTTTGCCGCCGAAATGGAAGTACGAGGCTAAAGTAGCCATTATATCTTGACGCTCGCCTTTCCAAAAAGTATTTTACAGGTAGCTTCTGCGCAGAAGGTAACGCCAGCTTTAAATCTTGAACACGCCTTTAGGCAAAGAGTGAATCGCCATGGCTACAGAGCAAACACCAACTGAACGCTTTTTAGCGTCAACCGCCCAAGCAGCAAAGGCTATTATGGAAACGGTGGAGAAAGACGGCTTCATCCATGTTTTCTCGCACTTAGACGCGGACGGCGTTGCGGCTGTGGGCATAATTGGGAAAGCGTTGTTCAGGCTTGGCGCAAGGTTCAGGCTGAGGGTAACGCAGTGGATTGACGAGAAAATCATAGGCGAAATCGTCGCAGACAAGCCGCAGCTGGTGATTCTAACGGATTTCGGAAGCGGCTATCTTACTCTTCTGGACGAGAAAGTTCCAGATTTCAGAGTGCTGATTCTGGATCATCACCAAATCGCTGGAGATGTGGATAACGAGAATTTCGTTCAGGTAAATCCGCATTTGCACGGCATAGACGGCGCAACCGATGTCAGCGGTTCCGGAGTTGCCTATTTCGTGGCTAAAGCCGTCAACGCAGAGAACGTGGATTTGGCGCCCATAGCGCTGGTCGGCGCTCTCGGCGACTTGCAGGACAAGAACGAGGAAAGAAAGCTTGGCGGCTTGAACGAGATAATAGTCGAAGACGCTGTAGGCGCGAAGCTTGTTACGGTGGAGAAGGACTTAACTTTCTTCGGCAGAGAAACACGCCCCATCCACAGGGCTCTCGCCGCCACGACCAGCCCGTTCATTCCAGGCTTAAGCGGAGAAGAAGACAAGACCTTGGCTTTTCTGGCGAGCTTGGACATTAAGCCTAAAGAGGGCGAACGGTGGCGGGCGCTCAGAGACCTCACGGAAGACGAAAAGAAACGGCTGTCCTCAGCTCTAGCCGACTACTTGATTTCGAAGGGATTGCACGCTGAAGTGGCGAATCTCATAGGCAACGTTTACGTTTTAAACCGCGAGGAGCCGTGGACGCCGCTTAGAGACGCCCGTGAATTCGCTTTGGTGCTGAACTCCACAGGTCGCATGGACCGACCCAGCCTCGGCATAGCCATTTGCATGGGCGACAGAGGCGCAGCACTTGAAGAAGCCAACAAGGTCTTAGAGGACTACAGGAAAAGCATCAGCACGTACCTCAGTTGGGTAGCGGAAAAACCTGAAAGAATGAAAGAATTCGAGCATATTTACGTTGTTTACGGCGAGACTTTCATAAACGAAAAGATTATCGGCACCATCTCGTCCATACTGGTTTCTGGTCTTGAGCACCCGGAAAAACCACTTCTAGCCTTCTCGAACATCGAAGAAGAAAACGCCGCCAAGTTTTCAGCCAGAACCACCGACATGGCGCTCAGCAAAGGCGTCAACCTCGGCGACATCATGCGCATCGCGTCAGAGAAATACGGCGGAAAGGGCGGAGGACACAACGTAGCCGCAGGCGCCCAAGTGCCCATAGACCAAATTGAAAACTTCATAAATACCGTCAACGAAGTGGTGGGAAAACAGCTGAAGGGCGAAGAAATTGGAAGCAACGATAACGCTTGAGTACGGTGACGCCAAAACCGCTGATGCCGTTGCCAACGCGGTTTCCCCAGACAACTTCAAGACGCCCGCAGGATTATTCATCAAAACCGCAAGGAAAGGCAGCCGCGTCATCACAGAGGTGAAAACCGAGGGAAAACTTGCCACGTTCATCGCTACGATTGATGATTTGCTTTTCTGCGTCTCCACCGCGGAAAAAACGCTCCGTACAATAACAAAAGCTCGCCTTAAGTGAAATCGACAACTATTTGAGCTTGAGCTTAACGTTTGCGTTTCTTGAAGCAGATAAGAAGAACTGCGGCGACCGCAGCAGCTGATGCGGCAGAAGCAACGGCGACAAGTATTGTTGGGAAAGGTTCTGCTACGCTGAAGTAGATTGTTTCGGAGGCTCCGCTGCGTCCAACAAGGTCAATCGCATACAATGTTATATTATGCGACCCATAAGACAAGCCAGGCAGTGTCGTGTTTCCCGTTATTGTGGCGTTTGCTTCGCCATCGAGGCTGTAGCCTATCCATGAGGTTGGCTTGTTAACCGTGAATTCCAAGGTAACATTCGCAGAAGCGTACGTTGTGTTTTCTGGGCTAATCAGGCGCACGGAAGGCGGAGACATCCACTCTAACAAATCTAATTGTACGCTGTCAATGTCGAAAGGCGCCATAAGCGGGTAGCGGTCTTGGCGTTTAGCGTCTATCACGTATGGCGTGTCGCCTATGCCGTCGCCATCCGCGTCCGTGCCCGTGTAGTCGCTCCAGTAGTTACCCTCTTTACCATTATCAAAACTATCCTTTCCATACACATCATACAGGTCATCAGTTGCGACCTGATGCATATTGCCTATGAAGTTGTTGTGATAGAAAGTAGAAGTCAAATTATCTTCAGAGTATAAGTTAACTTCTATACCCCAAGTATTGTCTGCTATGTAATTCGCGTAGAACAGGTTGTTTCCTGAAACTCGCATAGCTACGCCACTTGTGGGCCTTCCGACCCCCGGTACAAAGCTATTATCCCGACAGTTGGTTATTCTGTTCGCAATGATGATGTTGTTTGAACCGCTTATTTTCATGCCTACATCAGAGCGGTCTACAATGTTTTTGGCCACCAAAGTTCTATCACCGCTTATGCCTATGCCTGGAACCAGTCCCTCAGCAGTTACGATATTTCCGTAAACTATGTTAAATGAGCCTTCCACGGTTATCCCAGAATCCATTGTTCCCACTTTGTTTGAGCTATTTTTGCTATTTGCAGAAATGTTCAAATAAGAACCAACCGCCCAGAGATATCCTGAAAAATTATTCCCTGCAATACTTGAGTAAGAACCGTTCACACCCACATCACCTAGCAATGTGTTCTCTGCAATGTTCCAGTAAGAACCGCCAACTGATAGTCGCGTCATTATAATGTTGCCTATTATCTGGGTTCTGTTCCCAGCTATGCTGATTCCGCCG
>Ga0209636_10002004_pt1 | contig 20569 bp, 19 predicted proteins | sample DeeMarSWOR152_54_FD_187464 | JGI IMG/M metagenome (GOLD analysis project Ga0209636, IMG submission 187464) | Marine sediment microbial communities from White Oak River estuary, North Carolina - WOR-1-52-54 (SPAdes) (version 2) | ecosystem: Environmental > Aquatic > Marine > Intertidal zone >...
ATAAACTATGTCTATGCCGGCGTAGCTCAGCGGTAGAGCAAGTGATTCGTAATCACTAGGTCGACGGTTCGATTCCGCCCGCCGGCTCTTTTAGAATTGAGGGGTTACAGATCTCGGTCTGTAATCCCTTTTTCAGGAAGAATAGAGGAAAAGAAATCCTGTGAGGCGGAATCAATCACTCGCAACGCAGTTTTCATTGTCAAAGCCAATAGGCTTGATCAGTTGACCAGACCAATCGGTTCAAAGAGAAAGGATTGGCACTCATGTCAAACTCGCAATCCTGGAAACATCTCAAATTAGAAACTCCGGTCACAATTCCCTTGACTTTCCCAGAGCTTTGTCGCTTTAATGGACGAAGAACCTCTCTCTAAGGACAAGTATCGGCCTCAGAAAAAGGATATTCTTGATATAGAACGAGTTTCACGAGAGGGGATGTGAGTGCCATGATAAAGAAGATCCTTGTCCCCATAGATGGGTCGGATCATGCAAGAAAGGCCATTGAGTTCGCTTCCGATATTGCCTCAAAGTATAATGCCACTCTTTACTTCATCCATGTGGTTTCCGAGACCGAGTTCCTAGAAGACGTGCTTGATTATGGAAAGCTTAAGAGAACGGAGAAAACTCCCCTGAGGGTCTACCTTCAAAAGATCGGTGAGGAACTGATTCGGGAGGCCGAAACAGAGGCTGGGGAGAAGGGTGTGGAGGACATCCAGTCGACAGTGGCTCGGGGAAACCCGGCTCAGAGGATCATCGAGTTTGCCAGGGAAAAAGGTGTTGATATGATCGTTCTAGGAAGTCGTGGAGCCGGGAGTTTGAAAACTCTCCTGCTCGGAAGCGTGTCCCATAAGGTCTGCCATTTGGCGGATTGCACCTGCGTGACAGTAAACTAGCTCATTCACATGCCTAGGATAGATCCTAACAGAGTCAAACGAGTGGTTGATGGGGAAGCACGTGAAGGAGTTCCTGAGATGTGAGAGAGAGGCGAGAGAGAAGGTGTACTAGCCGCCCGAATAGTATGGCTCCCAAATTTCCCCTCTATTCTTGGTCACTTAGTTCACGAACCCACAGGATTTGGGGAAACCCTGTTGATAAGTCGCATGGAAGAAAGTCTAAGTTATGGTAGAAAAAAGAAAAGTAGCATTTTGCCTATTTTTTGTGCAATGGAAAAGTCATACAATTTCAAATAGTTAAAATCAATAAAGTCACAACTCACCGATTAAATTAACAGAGGGTGGAACCTTTCCCTTGTGAGTCTTTGCCAGCTACCCGTGGCTGTGGATAACTGGTCGAAATCCACACAGCTAATCTGCTTTTGAACAAAAAAAGAAGCCCAAAATCCCAGTATGAAAGAGTCACACATGGGGTTATTTGGGAATATGAAGGTTGGGGGTGGTCGCGCGTTGTGGAAATGAGGACAAGCGCCATAATTGTAGCGAGCAGAATCCCTTTGTTCATCTATTACCTCCCTGCATTGAGACATCGACTCCTGGAGTTTCCCGACAAATCAGGGATGTGATGAAACAAGTCAACTGAGAGACGCCATAGGTCCCTATGTTCCATATTTCGCAACAAACCGTCTGAAATTCCTGAAGTTTTCCTCTGAAAAATGCCTTTCCACCTGGTTTCGAGTGCCGATGATCTTGGCCTTCACCTCTTTGGCATTCGCGATCATTTCCAAACCTTCAAAAGAGATTGCGTACCACGCCTTCTCCTCTATCCTGCCGACATATCCATTGCCCCTGTGGTTAGAACTCCCTTTTCCTCTCAGGCCGATCTGCTCCCCGTCAACAGACAAGACCAGGGACTCGCCCGGTGTGATGAACAGCCAGTCATTAGACGAATAGTCAACTACCAAGGTATAGAGGATTTTCCCATCTCTTGACGTGTACTGCTCCGCATTCAGTTCAACATAGGTGGTGCTCAATGGGGGGGCTCCAGCCAGGATATTGTCTGTCATTTCGCTTATCGTGTAGTCGTCATAGATTGGTTCAAGTATACTCGGAAGTCCAATACAACCTCCAAGCAGAAATAGGACGATAGGAATGATCATCTTCGCTCTCATGATATCCTCCCTTCTAATTCTACGTGAACCTCCCTAAAACAAAAAATCCTATCTCATTTTGGGCAGCCGAATCAAGAAATAAAGCAAGATTTCGCATCCTCGCACACTACCTTGACTTGGCCTTGGGATTGTTGCTTTAATGGTTTGATAACACCCTACAACCAGAAACCTCTATGTTTTCGCCTGTGGCCGGTTTCCCTTTAAACACCAGGAGGAGGTTCGCCGATACGAGACGGAGGCCGACTTCCTGCATGGATTTGCCGATTTTAGGCCAAGGGCATTAGAACGCCACCTAAAGGACAAATACCAGACTCAACAAGATGTGGCTATGGATATTAGACAACGCTATCAGACTCTGGCTCAAAGGGCGGCTAGACGATTGGGTAAGAGCCCTCGTGATATTACTTTTCCAGACATAGACGCCCAACGACATTGGGAAGCGAATCTGCCTTAAGGAGAGAAGGAGGAGACGAGTGAACAGGCACATCCTGCTGGTTGCAGCCATGGCGAGTCTGCTTATTCTAGAAGGGTGTCAGAATTATCACCCTCATACATTTGTGGATGCTCCGACTATTCCGGATCAGACATACGATGTCACGGTACACGAAAGGTTCATGTCCAGGTCTTATGCTGTGCTCTTCGATATTCCTGATGACGGGATGGAAGTATTCATGAAGAACACGAGTTTTACCAAAAGAATCGGCAAGGATTCTCCTCGTAAATACATAGATCAGTTCAACCACCGGATTAAATACTACAGAACCGTCAGAATAGAGGATCAGAATGGTACTGTTAGGGGATACCTCATGGTGTCTGCCGTCCTGGACTATTGGATAGGTCCTGTTGGAGAGAGAATTATGGTGAACATCGAGACGGATCCCAACTTCTAGGCCGATCCTCCATGAAACCAATGTAAGGCAAACTTGGCGGCACTAGGTCTTGTGGTTCAAGGCCCTCTTAAGCCAATAGTATCCAACTGAAAGGGCCAAGATGATCGCCGCAACGCCGATCAGGGTTAACGGTGCCATCGATTTGACATCCAGTATGATGACCTTGCGGGTGATCGCAATGATAGCAACCAGGAAGATCAATTCGACATGAACCGTTTTCTCGGCCAGGTAGACCTTTATGCTTTCTATCAATTCAAGCCCGATCAAGATCATCAAGAAGAATCCAAATATCTCAAGCATCTCGTGGATATTGAGAAGAATGAGTCTCGGAGGTCTCAGCATTTCCTCTACTAGAATGACAGCGAGTTCCGCGGTGCCAAGGAGAACCACAACGACCATCATTCCAAGTAGGCTGATGACGATGTAGCGCTCAAACTGTCCAAGAAACTTTTCCATATGAGATTATTCCATGTTAAGGGAATTGCATTCACAAAGCAGCTTTGGCCGGTGCTTCCGATCCCAATAAAACTGCTATCCACCGGGTTCCCTCGTTGCTCTCCAAAGCGATTTTCACAGTCATGGTCAAGGGCACTGAAAGGAGCATGCCCACGGGGCCCAACACCCATCCCCAGAAAACGAGTGAAAGAAACACGACCAAAGTCGATAGACCCAGGCCGCGTCCCATGTATCGCGGTTCGATCACGTTTCCGATCGCAACGTTCAGCACCACAAAGCCCAGTGCAGTCAACAGTGCCGACTTCACCCCGAGTTGGACCCACGCGAGAAGGATCGCCGGAATTGCCGCAATGATCGAACCGATGTTGGGCACAAAGTTGAGCAGAAAGGCCAAAACTCCCCACAGCAGCGGGTAGTCGACACCCAAGACTGCAAGCCAAATCGCAATACAGATCCCCGTTGCAAGGCTCATCAAGGTCTTTTTTGCCATGTAGCGTTTGACATTGTTTATGGCCCTGTCGAAATTAGCCAAAGATCGGTTCGAGCTTTCCAGTATTGTACGCAGCTTGGTGGGGAAGCTTGACGCCTCGAGGAGAATGAAAATCACGGTGAGGAGAATTAGAAATGCATTGGTGAGCAGTCCACCTAACCGGGTAAGCGTGCTGCCGACAAGCCGCATAGCCGCCCCCGGGTCGAAATACTCGAGTAGGAATTGATCGGATATCTCGATACCTATCCCGCCAAGCCAAGCCAGGAGTGCCCCTATTTCCTCTTGCAGGCGCGCTTGATAGACGGGTAAAGCAGCGGAGAAGTCTTTCACCGAGGCTCCAATAAGCGCACCCATGAGAAACCCGATTGCCAGTATTGCGGCTATCACCGTCAACAGAGCGACCCCCATCGGAAGACCCCTCCGCCGCAGCCAAAACAAAGGGGGGGCAGATATGATTGCAATAAAGGCGGATAAAAGGAAAGGCACGAGGATTGGTTCAGCGGCGCGCATTCCCGCAACAACGATGACAAAGGCTGCCGCAATGACCAACAAACGAACCCCGTGTGATTTATTATTCTCTATACCCATGGATGTTACCTATTCTTGCCAAGAGAGGTTACCCTAAAAACTTCGTAATGTTCGCCACAAGGACATTTTTCGGTGCAGTCTACCTCATTTGATAAGGAATTGCCCTCACAGGCATCCACCACAGGCCCAAGCATGTCGGCGTATAAGAAGTGGCCATTAGGGTCAACCGCTCCTGATTCGATTATCATAAACTACCTGGCGTGACCTCTGCAACCTTTTAAAGAGGGGAGTTTCTTGAGTTCTTGTGAACACTGTTGTCAAGGAGCGACTTGCGGGAGAAGTGGGGTACCCTTCGAGCGTGAGCAGGAAGGGGGCTATCGCCAACCGACCGGTTCGTATCCCTTTTCACGGAGGCATTTTTCAACAAACCGGCGAAATACCGGATCTGGCTCACCCGAACGAATAATTCCGCGAGTAAGCGCTGCTGCCGCCCCTCCTGCGGCTCCTGCCGCTGCACCACGCCCCACGCTTCCCGTCACAGCTCCGATACCAGCGCCGGCTGCTCCGCCAACTGCAGCACCCCCTACGGTCCGCTTTGCTACCTCTCCGCCTGAACTCGACTTTGCACCGTATTCAGCGGCAAAACGCATACATTCGTCAATGTCGGCCTGAGCCTGCTCATCGCCCACCTCTTCCAGATGGTAGTTGGGATAAAGCACCGGGCGTTTCTGCGCGCACGCCGAGAATAGCAAAATGCAGACAAAAAACATGATTCCTAATGTCTTCGGCGGCTTCACCATTTCTTCGCCTCCCCTTTTTCTTACCCTCTTGTCTGAATCCAAGCAAGTCAAGGCAAGGGGTAGAGCACCGAGAATACTCATCAAGCACGTGAACCAGCGCATCAAATGGCGCCGTGTGTGCATGTCCTGGGCATAACAAAATCGACGACACCATTCTAGCAGCCTGAATCCGGAAATCAACCATGATCTCACAATTTGACGATCCTCTCCATCTTGGATCATTTTTTTGATTCACAATCCTTCTTCCACCTGATAATAGTTATGATAGAAGTATGGAAGATGGCTTTTCAAGAAGCAAGCTAGTACCATAGGGTTGTCCGTAGATCGAGCCAAAAGGCCTCTTTGATGTTCCTGCCCGTAAAGGAGAGCCGCGTTTTCGGGCAAGACCAGCGTAGGCAGGAAAAAATGGGGAAGAGAAAACCCCTAAGATGCCGCCGGTGTGGTGCGATTTGCGTGGAGGTTGGACACGCCATCTCTTATCCGAAACGTATCCAATATCCTGGAACTGCATCAAAGGGCAAGCCGAGCTATGAATACCGGTATGTTTGTCCTGACTGCGGGACCGAATTCATTCGCGAAACACTTCACCGACGAATCTATAAAATTCCCAAAGGTGCTGATTTCAATATCGGGCTTGTGAACGGACAGGAAGTGATTCAGGTAAACGCCCCCTGGATACTGAGGTTTTGGGGGCTATCACCTGAGAAGAAGGGGGTTAGATTAACAGAGCAAGAGGTTAGAAAACTCCAAGCGCGAGCCTGGAGAATACGGGAAAGCCTCTCGAGAAACCAACTTCACGATGATGTTTTTGTCTGGGAGCGGTTCAAGCTAACGCCTCAGGAAATCAAGATCTTATTGGGAAGAAACATTTAGGGGACTCTTCTAATCTGACAGCAGGAGTAACCATCCAATAGCTGCCTCTGAGGAATAATGTCGATTTGACAAAAACACTCGCTGTGCGTATTCTGATTTGCGAATCCTAGGCTAAAAGATTTCTCAGATAACCGAAACTTTCGTCGACAGTGGCTGAGGTGAGGAGTGTGAAGTGTTTGATCCTTGCCGCTGGGAAGGGGAGCCGGCTGAGACCGAGGGGAGAGTGCAAACCCCTCATTCCCATCCTGGGACTGCCCTTGATCGAACGGGTGATCCGCTCCGCCCATGAGGTCGGAGCCGATGACTTTTATGTCACCATCGGATACCGGAGAGAGCAGGTTCACGCCTTCCTGGACGGTCTAGCCGAGCGTCTGGGGATCCCTATCACTCCCATTGACAACGAGGACTGGGAAAAGGAAAACGGCCTGTCGGTGCTCAAGGCTCGGGAATACTTGCATGAACCCTTCTTGCTGCTGATGACGGACAGTCTCTTCGATCCGTCTATCATCCGTGAATTGATGGAACATCCTTTAGTCCATGGCGAGATCATCCTTGCGGTAGACGGAAACACCCAGAATCCCCTCATCAACATGGAGGATGTCACCCGAGTGAAGACCGAAAGCGGCAAAATACGCAATATCGGTAAAGGGCTTGCAGACTTCGATAGTTTTGACACCGGTACCTTCCTGTGCACGCCGGGCATTTTCGGGGTGCTAGATAGCTGCGCCGAGAAATATAGCGATACTACCCTGTCGGGAGCGGTGCGGGTTCTTGCCGCAGAGGGTCAGGCCAGGGCGATCGATATTGGTGGCCACTTTTGGATTGATATAGACGATCCCGCGGCCTTCAAGCGAGCGGAGAACGCACTGCTGGCAAATCTGCGTGACAAGCCCAACGACGGCCCTGTATCGCGCTATTTCGACCGTCCCCTCTCGGTCAAGATTTCTCGCCGACTGGTGAACTACCGAATCACCGCCAATCAGATTTCATTGGTTTCATTCCTGTGTTCGGTAGTGGCCGCAGGTCTCTTCACACTCGGTGGTTATCCCGCCCTTTTGCTGGGTGGTTTGCTTGCCCAGTTTGCCTCGGTCATTGACGGCTGCGATGGAGAAGTGGCTCGACTCAAGTTCCAGAGCAGTGACTATGGACGGTGGTTTGACGCCGTTTTGGACCGTTATGCTGACGCCTTTCTGCTTTTCGGTCTCACGTGGCACGCGCGTGGAGGCGGGACGGATGGCCTCATCCTGTTGATCGGATTTCTGGCCATCATGGGTTCCTTTATGTTGAGCTATACGGCGGACAAATACGACAGGCTCATGCGAGACAGGATCGGTCATGCCAGAGGATTCCGCCTGGGCCGTGATCTCCGTGTCTTTCTAGTATTCCTTGGTGCCATATTCAACCAAGTTTATTTGACGTTGATTGTGATCGCCGCCGTGATGAACATTGAAACCGTTCGCCGTGTCATCATCTGCCGGGACAATGGATGGTATAACATGCGCAAAACGAAGAATAAGAGCGATTATCGGCAGCTCCCAAGTACCCGAAGATTCCGCACATGCCGATAAAGACGAATTCAACGACCCACGCCCAGCCGTCATTCGTCCGTATCCGAGGCTACTTCCTTGCCCAAGTGCCGTCATCTTTCTGAATCCATGAACCTGAGAGGGCTTTATTTCTCCAGCTGTTTGCGAAGAGTCTTTCAACCTCGGGAAGGAATCGAGTTTCCAGATTGTTGGCCGTAAGGATTTCTTCATAGAGTGCCTTCCGATCGCTATTCTCAGCCTTGGCGAGCTTTCTCAGATCGGCCTTCTTTTTGAGGTTGAGACCGGATTCGTCCCGAATCTCAATATACCCTCGGTTATCCTCTCCCAGGGCGCCTCCGGTGTAAAATCCCTTCAGCGAGCCGAAACGGCCGGCAAGGGAGTCTTTGAGCTTTCGAATGGCGGGTGACGATATATCGATGTCAACCTGAGCAAAAGCCAAGTCCGGTCCGATGGATGACACCAACCGAGCCAGCCACCAAACACGGATTCGGTCCACTGCCCCCCCCTTTTCCTCCTGTTGTTCTGGCCGTACCTCATCAACAATCTCATCCGCTGCTCTTTGTATCTCAGCCGCAGGAAAATAGATATTCACGGTCACGCAGGCCATAACCAGAGTGAGGCAAAAGAGAATGGGAAGAAAAATCGAGCACCTCTTCATTACTCCTTCCTCCTTTCCCGTTGAGAATTCTACTTAGCCGTCACTGAAAAATGCCCCTTTTCGCTCTCTGAACGACCTTTCTGACCCGTTCTAAGGCTCGTTGCGTTCGACCTTCTAAACTCGGCCTTTCGGCCTCAGACAGGTGAAGGTCGCCCCTTCGGGGACACTGCACTCGCCAAGACGGGACCCCCAGAAATCTCGTAATGTTCGCTCAAAGGACATTTTTCAGTATGAACTACTTAAGAGATTCAATCGCAAAAGGCGAACTGAAGATCCGAGATACTATCATTTCTGAGTCGAGATCTTCACATCTGCCGTGCCTTGCCCAATGGCTTTCAGTCGCTTCAGCATCTGCTTCCATCGAATCCGGTTTTCAGGATTCTGGTTGATAACATCAATTCCCCTGAAGACCCCCCGTCTGATCAGATATTCAACCCCGCCTTGACGGATAGTGCCCCGGAGGGTGAAGACATCATTCTCCAGTTTACAATAAACTCCGAGCCTGGCATACGGAAAATACTCAAAGAGTTGAAGAAGGCTCCTCCTGAAAGCGTAGGCTGCTCCAGTGCTCAGGATAGACAGATTATTCACAGCCTCGGCGTTGACGTATTGCTTGACACCCCGTTTTTTGACAGAACGAATTTCGAGCTCGAATTTCTCGGGTTGACCAAAAGAGAAAGCAAGATCGTTTATCTTACCCTCAATTGTCCCCCCCATCTGGCCGAATTTGAAGGAACGGGAAGCTTCTTCCAGGTTAATGTCTTTGAGGAGGACGTTCATGGATATTTTCCGGAGACGGGAGAAAGGGGTGGTTCCGTGAATACCGCTGACCTCGATCCGGCCTCCGAGTGTATGGATGGTGAGGTTTCCTTGGGTCGTCAGGCTGTCCCTTGAAACCTTGATCTTGAAGAAATTGCCTTCCAGAGACCCGGGAAGAGAGAAGGCAACAAAGGCCTCGGTTATCCTGGAAAAATTGAACCCCTCCAGCCTCAAGCCCAGTGTGATCTCTCTCGCCTTTGCAAAGGGATCATCGATTTTTGGTCCCTCAAGGATCAGGGTTCCTCCCCAGATGGGGAGTTTCATTTGCTGAGGAAGATAAAGAGCGTTCTCCATGAAGACCAGAGGCACAGAGACATCCCGCCACTCCTCGGACTTCCACCGGGCCCAATCACTGTGGACGAAACCGGTCAGGGGGCGCCTCAGAGCTCCACTGTCGACTGTTCCATCAGGGACAGGAACGTTCAGCAAAAACGGAAGTTGGATTTTCACGCCTTTTGCCTTTATCTCATGGGTGGGAATAACGAGGTCTTCGACTGATGTTTCGAGTAATCCATGGACCGAGTAGCGGGCACCAGACCCACGAATCGAAGCGGTGATGCGAGTTTCGCCATTGATAGAGAATTGCTTCAACATTGGCGAGGCATGGCCAAAGGGTTCTCTCACAAAGAGATTATATGCCCGTTCATTTGAGATGGGGCCAAGGGCAAGTTCCAGCTCGCTCTGAGGGAGGTTGGGAGTTTCAAGGGTGCCGGTGACCGTGCCTCGACCGAGGGTTGGAGCATCAAATTGAATGGTCAGGGAAGAGAGGCGATGTTTTTTTAGGTCGTACACACCCATGGAGCCCAGGCGAAGAGGGTCTCGTTCGAAATCGAAATAAAAAGATCCCAAAAGGATTTCCCCAGCTTCCAGGTCCAGATCCCCCTGGAAGGAAGCAGGCTTTTCTTTGTTCGCAGGAATATTCACATCCACATGGATCTTACCCTGGACGTTCTCTCCCAGCTTTGTCTCATCAGGGCTCGAAAAGGCTCCGTCGTTCATTTCACCCCCAAGATGCACGCGCGTTGCCTCGCGCTCCTGCGAGGTTCCGGTGTCAACCGTAAGACCGATAGCCGTTGCTCCGGATACTCTCAAATTCATAAGAGAGGCAGGAAGAAGAGACTCAAAGGAAGATTCTTCCAGATAAACATCGCTGAGGCGGATGTGCATAAAGACTTTGGGAAGAGGCGAATGAAGGGTTCTTGCCTCAATGCTGCTGACCTCGATTTGGCCTCCAAGCGTATGAATCGCCAGGCTTCCACGGGTCACCAGGCCCTCTCGTGAAACCCTGATCATCGAGAAGTCGCCTTCCAGGGACCCAGGAACGGAAAGCGGACCAAAGCGGTTGGTCACTTCCGAAAGATCGAGCCGGTCCAGCCTCATCCCCCCGATGATCTCCATCGTTTTTCGAAGGGGATCTTGAATCCTCGCCTCCTTAAGGATCACAACGCCCCCTAGGATGGGCAGCCTCGTCTGACCCACAAGAAGGGCGTTCTGCCGAAAAGCCACTGGCACGGCTACGTTCCGCCACTCGTAAGATTTCCACTGAATCCGTTTCGCTCGAATGAGGCCATCGATCGGGGAATTCGATCCGATAGGAGAGACAGATCTCTTATCACTTGGGAATTCCTTGAAAAACGGTAATCGTATCTCCAATCCTTTGGCTTTTATCTCGTGACTGGGAACCGCGAGGCCTCCGGCCGACATGTCGAGCAGTCCGTCTATTGAATAACGGCGACGAGAGCCACGGATTACAGCGGTGATGAGTGTCTGCCCGTCAATCGACAATTCTTTCAGCACCGGTGAAACATGGCCAAAGGGTTCTCTTACAAAGAGCGCAAAGGCCCGTTCGTTTGAGATAGGGCCAAGGGCAACCTCCACCTCGCCATCGAGATCATCCAGATTCCCGACAGCCGCCTTCATGATGCCCTCTCCTAGGGACGGCGTTTGAAAATGAACGGACAAGGAAGGGAACCGATGGTTCGGAGTATCGTAGGACCCTGTTAGATCCAGGCGCACAGGGTCTTTTCTGAAATCGAAGCGAAAGTTGCCAAGAGCGATCTTCCCGGTCTCCAGGCTTAAATCCGCTCGAATGACAGCTGGTCGATCTGGCTTCTCAGGGATATGCAAGGTAAAATGAATCTCTCCCTCGATGTGGTCCCCGGTTTTGGTCGAATCAGGGCTTGAAAATGAAGCATTTCTTAGCCGAAGGTCCACACGTATCCTCGTGCCTCCTGGCTCATGACTTGCTGTTGCCGCGACGGTGAAGTCAAAAATCATCTCTCCTGAGGGGTTCCAGTCTCGGAGGGCTGGAGAGAGGAAGGGCCCAAGATGGTCGAGTATTTCGGATACCTCAAGGGAAGCGCCATGAATCTCAAATTCGAGCGAGGAAAGCCCTAGTTTCTGAGCCATCCTGCTGAGCCAGTCCAGGATGTCTGCAACGGGTGCTTCCTTCAAAACATGGACTGTATCAGCGGCCTGCGGATGAGTTTGATTAGGGTTTAGGAGGAGGAGAAAAAAACAGAGCGCAACAAAATAGCCTTTGGTCCTTTGATGCGTTTCCGGTTTGATCATAAGTCTTAAAAGAAAGGACAAAATCTAATCATTGCTGATGGACAGACGTCCGGTAAACGAGACAAAACGGTGAATCCCCGGGCCGAGAGAGGTCGTAGACACTGCACACACCTGAATCCTTGGGCCTATTTTCCGAACAGCCTCTTCAGGGGACCCTTTTTCTTTTTTGGTTCCTCGCCGCCAGACACCTCCACACCCTTTTTCGCAGTCTCAAAGGCTGTGAGACATGGATTCTTATCGCCCGGACTCACGTCAACAAGGGCCGCAGCAATGCCAAACGGACCAAAAAGAGCCACACCGCCAACGGCCTTTCCAACAGTGATGGTGGTTCCTCTTGGGTCGATGACAAGTGAAGGCTTGGCGAGGGTGCCCCCCAGTTTGAATGAGTTCGCCAACTTTCCGAGGCTCAGGCTGACCTTGCCCACGCCACTGACGCCGACGCCTCTTTGCGGCGATAGCCTAAATGCCAGGTTCAGCCTCTCTGTCTCCAGATTGATATCGCCACCACCAAACACGTTCGTGTACTTTGTGTCGATTACCCACGCCTTACACCGTGCGAGGCCGTCCTTAATGTCGAAGTGATTGACAGAGCAGTTGATCTCGGTGTATTTCTCTCTCTCACTGAGTGGATTGATCAATCGGAAGACTTGTGAGGTTAGATCACCACCAAGTAGGCCAATGTATCTATTATTGATGCGCCCGCTGCGCGTGACGAAGAGGGTGCTGCCGTTAAGTCCTGCCATCAATCCCGCCACTGACCCGCCGCGGCCGTTGAGCCCGATTTCGGCACCTACCGTCCCCTCAAGATACTTTTCAACTCCCAGCTCCTCGAGCATCGCGCCGAGGTCGAGCCCATCGATCTTCAGCTCCGTCGCTATCTCCGCCTCCTTGTTTTGCACGCTCAGGTCGAAACGGCCCTCCACGAGCCCACCACCAACAATGCATTTAAGCGGTTCTGCGGTAAGGTGCCCATCCTCGAGCACGATATCGACGACCAGGTCGTCGATCGCCAGCCGAGGCAACAGGATCTGCCCGGCTCGAATCTTCAGATTGGCATCAGCTACCCTTAACGTGTCAAGCGGAAGGGGTTCGTCAGGGAAAACCTTGTTCTGCTTTCTCCCGGACTCGGCAGCCTCCCCCTCTGTGGCATCCTTTTTGTCTGCCTTCGCCAAAAGCGGCCTCAGGTCAAATCTCTCCGATGACAGCTCTGCCGTAACCCGCGGCCGCTCACCGGCTACATTCAGCTCCACCGAGCCTCTAAAGTCATTTTCTCCCAGAACCGCTTTAAGATCGCTAAACCTGTAGATTCCATCCGCGGGATCAGCCACGTGGCCCGAGCCGACGAATGGTCCCTGGATTGGCAGTGGCTCACCGACGAACTTCTCCAGGTTGGCCAGATCCTTGCCCTGGACCGTGAAATTCAGGTCGATTCCCTTCCGTGCTAGCACATCCTGAATGGCGCCGGTAATCCTTGCCTCAACCAGCCCCTCGCTCCCGACAAGAAGATCCAACCCCTCAACGGCCAACTTGCCAGCGGGATCGACAAGCGTGACCGCCAAACTGAAGCGCCCCAGGTCTGGCAAATCCTTCAGCCAACCTGGCTCAGTCATATGGGAGGCCAAAAGTGGCCGAGGGTCAAATCTCTTTGACGACAGCTCTACCGCCACCCGCAGCGGTTTCCCTGCCAGGTTCAACGCTACGGAACCATCCAGATCGTTGCCTCCAACCATCGCCCTGAGATCGGCGACCTCGTAGATCTTGCCTGTAGTGTCGATCACCTTGCCGGATAAGATAAACAGGCCCTGGACCGGCAGGGGTTGACCCATGACCTTTTCGAGCCTCCCTAAATCCTTCCCCCGGATCGTGAAGTTCAGCCTGATCCCTCGCTGGGCCAGGGGATCCTTGATCGAGCCGCTGATTCTCACCTTGGCTAGATCATCAGTCCCGACCTGAAGCTCCAGATCCTCAAGGGCTAACTCTCCAGCAGGATCGACAACCGTGAGCGCCAACTTGAATGGGCCCAGATCTGGCACACCCTTCAGCCAACTTGGCTCAGCGAGATTGGAGGGCAAAAGGGGCTGAAGACTAAACCTCTCTGAAGACAGTTCTCCCGTCACCCGCGGCCGTTCACCAGCTACATTTACATCCACCGAGCCACCGAGATTGTTTTCCCCCAGAACGACCTTAAGATCGCTTACCTTATAGACCTTGGCCTCATGGTCCACTAGCCGCCCAGAGACAGCGAAAACGCCCGAAATCGGCATTGGCTGACCAACGAACTTCCCCAGGCTCGCCAGCTCCTTACCGCGGACCGTGAAGTTGAGATCAATTCCCCGTTGCACCAGCGCCTCTTTGATTGCACCCTTGAGGCTCACTTCGACCAGCCCCTCGGTTCCAAGGTGAAAATCAAGGTTTTCAACGGTCAACTCATCCAAAGGACCGGCTAGCTTTACGGCCAACTCGAACGGGCCCAGATCTGGCAGGTCACCCACCCACTCTGCATCAGCACTACTACGAGTCAAGAGTGGCCGCAGGTCAAATCTCTCCGACGACAGCTCTGATGTCACCCGAGGTCGTTCACCAGCCAGATTCAAAGCCACCCAGCCCCCAAAATCATTTTCTCCCAAAACGGCCCTAAGATTGGTGACCTTATAGAGTCTGTCCGAGGGATCGACCACCTCGCCCGAGACAACGAACGGCCCCTTAACCGGCAGTAGCCCGCCGACGAGCTTCTCCAGGTTTGCCACATCTTTACCTTCGATCGTGAAGTTGAGGCCGATTCCTCGCTGGGCGAGCAGATCCTCGATCGCGCCCTCGAGCCTCATCTCGGCGAGACCCTCGCTTCCGACCTGGAGATCCACCTTTTCGACGGTCAATCTGTCGATGGGGCCGGAAACCGTGGCGGCCAACTCGAATGGTCCCAGGTCTGGTACACGTGTCACCCCGGCCAGCTCGGCGATGTCGGGAATCGATTGGCCCTTGGCGACGACGGTAAAGTCCAGACCCAGGGCGTCTCTTACCCTCGTGATTGCACCTTCGATGGTCACACTGGCACCCTGGGTCTTGGCTGTCAGCGCCACCGGCCACGTTTCATCGGGGTCGATTAATGCGACAAGGGGTCCGAGGGTTCCTTGGATCTCAAACGGTCTGTCGCTAAAAACACCCTTCAGCTTCATTCCAATTGGGCTTTCCATGCCCGGAGCGGCGGCGGTCAGGCGGTCCAAATTAAGGGAGTATGTTTTGTCCGATAAGCCGTCTTTGTAGGTCAAGAGCCCCCTTTCGATTCGAATCTCTTCGAAAACCAAGACTGGAGGTTTACCCTTCTGCTTCTCCGGGACTTCGAACTTGAGGTTCGATTTGCCCGAACTGTCGGTCTCCACAAGGATGTCGGGCTCAACCAAGATCAGGCGCTTGACATCGATGTTGCCGAAGATCAGCGGTAAGGCCGCCACCTGTACCTTGACACGCCTGATTTTGGCGAGGTCGGGCCGTGACCCCCATGGCGCATTCTGGAAGCTCACCTCCTCAGCCGAGAGCCCGAGTGTGAAGCCAACGTCAAGCTCGATGTTGCCATCGAGCGTTAGCTCACGACCCGTGGCCTTCTTGACCTCCCGAGCGATCATCGGTTTGAGTTTATTGAAGTCGTAGCTCGACAGAATCACGTATGCCGCCACGACCAACGCCACAATCACGAGGGCCACTATGATTAGTATCCGTTTCCACCGCATAGCAATCGCTCCTTAAGCCTAAAAGAGCCAACAAATAATTGCGTGCCCTGCGCGGCAGGGACTGTTCGCGCGCCCTTGCTGGCAGGTCTTAGGTCTTCCGATTCGGTAGTTCAATAGCTGATGCCGCAAGGGCATCTAAGTCCTTTAGGAAGCAAAAAGGCCAGTTCTCCTTGGCCAAATTACCTAGGTTAGTTGCCACCGAAAAATGCTCCTTTGACCCACGCAGCCGAGTTTCTGACCCGTTCTAGGACTCGGTTAACTGTCAGTGACACTGTACCCCTTCAAAAAGATCGGCCTCTTTCCGGCCTGGCATGCTTTGGCCCGCGGCCCAAACGAAACACTCAAACCCGAACAGTTCCTTTCGTTGACTCTCGGTGAATTGATTGAAAAAGCTGTTCTCTCCCACCTGGCTTTTGTGACAGCGGATCGCCGCGAACTTTTCTTGGAGAACCCCTCGGACATCGACCCATGTGGTGATCGCTTCGTCCTTCATGCCCATCGATTCTGGGTCAACGCCCAGCTGTCTTGCCCGATTCTTCATCATTTCGGCCATCTTCCTGATGCGAGAAAGCGGGATGGCTTGGTAGTATAGCTTTAGGGGCTGCCAGGGGTCCAAATTCAGATCCGGATAGCGATCGATTCGGCCCGCTGTCTCAAAGGCTCTAACGGTGATCTGGTTTACCGCGATGTGATCAGGGTGACCGTAAGTCCCGTTCTCGTTGTAGGTGGTGATGATGTGAGGCTTCTCCTCCCGGATGATCCGGACAAGACGTCTCGTGGCCTCTTCAGGATGAGCCGCTGCAAAAGCCCCAGGCGTCCTGTTTTCTGGTGTTCCCGCCATGCCAGAATCACGGTACCCGAGGAAGTGTAGTTGGTGTACCCCGAGGATGCGACAAGAACATTTGAGTTCACTCAGCCGCACGTCCGCGATGCGCCTTTTCCCCTCACCCGTCGGGATGCGCCCATCGATCTCCCCAGCCTCGCCTTTTGTGGCAAGGACAAGAACGGTCCGGATCCCCTGATCGCTGTACTTCTTAAGGATTCCTCCCGTTCCGATGGCCTCATCGTCTGGGTGGGCGTGGACAACCATCAAAACCAAAGGCTCGATCATTCCTGCGACTCCCGCTTGGTGTTTCTTTCAGCTCAGGCCTCTTGGCGCTTAAGGCCCGTTCGTAAGGAATTTGGATCTTCTCTTGTCTTTTCTGAGGATTCTCCCATATTCTTACATCATTCATACCGCAAGTAGCAATGGATCTTGAAACCGGAACGTCTTCAAAGGGAAAGCCGAGTCACCCGTTCACTTAGGCGACCCGGCTTTCCCTTGGGATGCCCTGCTCCGGATCCTAGCTCTCAAAGAATCTGTGAATCTTTGTCATCCGATCATTGGTGAGGGGGTTCTTTGAAGTAGTAGATGAATCGTCTTAAGGCGATCTTGTCTTCCTTGGCAATATCCTTGATGGAAATACCAAATTGAAAGTCTCGTTCCTCGGATCGAGTCACATAGACGACTTTTCCCCTGAAACTCACACTGTCGCCCCCCAGAGCCATCGTGATCTTGAGCATCTCTCCGGAGTCGACCGGGAAACTGCTCTGCATTCTTAGCCCTTCTGAACTCAAGTTCATCGACCGCGACGGTCTCTGGTCGTATGGCCTTCCATTGTCGTCGAACCGGGTATAGGTGCACGGGCAAATCGCATTCAATCTAAGCGACTTCCTTCTCTCGTATGGCCTTGAGTCTTTTTCCACAGCGCTTCCGCTTAAGTCTCCCAGGGTGGGCAGGCTTTTGCAGTCAGCTTACCACTTACCAGCGGCAGAACATGGAGTATCCATGAGTCATCATTCTGACATGTTCCTGTTGGTGAAAGATTCGGGCTGTACCAGAAATGATCCGTTTTCCCCTGATTGTGTGAAAAGTTTTTCTCTTTTTGTGAAAAAAATTTCATACAACCTACTGAAATCATTAAAGAATTAACCGTCCATTATACCTCTTCGTCAACTTGTGTCAAGAGAAAAGAACGAGGAGTTTCCGAAGGGGAGAATCTCGGCTGTCTCAGGCCACCAGGCCGAGTTCGGAAATTCAAACCACCGAGCCCTAAAACGGATCAGGAATTGCGTGCATGAGCGAACGGAGCGTTCATAGTGATAGCTAAACCGATCGTCTGAATCACGGTCTACGTTGGTACTATTGGGCCGGAAATGCCATCTGGGTCACAGGGCCATTTCCGCACTGACTGATTCTCTTGTTTAGCCTCTTATGGATAGACAAAGAGAAAAACGCTATGCTTTTCGGCGACGACGAGAAGTTCTTCCAGTCTCTTTCTCATTCTAGTTCTTTCCGGATGGATCCGCCATGCTTCCCAATCCTCTAGACTCTGCCAGTTACTAATGACGATGTATGTTGAGGGATCATCCTTGGAATGCAACGTCTCTCCAGAGATATAACCCTTTCTGTAGAGCGCCAGGCTCCGAAGCTCCCTCAGGACGTTCATCATGTCGGTCTCCCTGCCCTCCTTCACCCTTCTTTCAATGATGACTTTGATTGCCATGCCAAACCTCCTGAATGACAGATTGCCCAAAGGCTATTCCCTCACCCCGGGCTATGTCTGCTCGCGACATAGAGAATCATGCAAGCAGCGATTGCCAGGAGTGCTGAACGATAGCCCGATGGTGCAGGTGGCATATGAATCCGTTTCATCTTAGCAAACCGAACTCAAAAATCAATCAGAAATTTGACAGCCCCGCAGTTTCCCTCCCCAAAGAGTTTCGCCTCGGTGACGCAGGGGCTCCTTCTGGAGGGTCTCTATTAGTCCCTATTGATCGGGATCAAGTCGCCTACCGAAGATGGAATGAGCCTCATCCCCATCGCATACCGTAAGCGGACTTCACCGATGGCACGTCAGTCCTGATTGACCATTTCGCACAACTTTCCGACTTGGGGGGATTCAATTTTGAGAACTTCCAAAAACAGGCCAAGTTCTGTGTTGCTGTTTCCAGAGTGCTGGGAGAGATCGTCGGTTACAGAAAGCAGGAAGACCTCTTCACCGTTGCAATGCTTCACGACATTGGGAGGCTGGTTATAGCTGTCTATTTTAGAGAAGCGCGAGAGGAAATCAACGCCCTTAAGGAGTCAGAAAACATCATTGCCAGCGAGGCTGGGAAACATAACAGCAGGAGCTGAGGGAAGCAATACAGTCCACAGGATACCAGGAGGTCTTTCCTGGATTGCTAGCGCAGACTTTTAAACTGATTTATGGAGACCTGGTGAACATTCCACAAGAAAGGAGCCACCCGGAAGCGAGACGAAAGAAATGAGAGATACTGCCGAGAAAGGGGCGACTCGCTTCGGCAACTTCGGGAAGGCTGGAGGAATTGAAGAAGACGATCTTCCCCTAACTCACCGAATGGGGCTAGAGGCTCCGGGAAAGTTTCGAAAGCTCCTCTTTCTTGAGACTCAACTCCCTCTCCATTTTCCCGATGTCCGATTGGATCCGCTTTCTCTCTTCTGATCCCCTAGTTCTTGCCTCCCTGGGTACCTCCGGCCACGTGTCATAGCTCCAAACGGCTCCTGGGTCTTTGTAGGACGCACGAACTTTCTTTCCTGTTTCGGGGTCAACAACAAACCAATACCCTACCCGATCGCTTAACCAAACCTTTTGCAAGGCTTCTCTGGCTATTGCCAGTTGTTCTTCGAGGGTTGAGATTTCTTGTTCAAGGGCCTTCTTTTCCTGTAGTCGTTGGTTCTGCTTTTGCAAATAGGTTCCCGCGGAGCGGCTGGTCGTCGTTTTGGTGGCCGGGCGACGAGGGGGTTGGCCCTGGGCGGGAGAGTCGGACGGCTTTTTCTCCGCCTTCTCCTTTTCAAACTCGCCATGAGACTCCTTTGGCAGCTTGGAAGGATCGTCTGTAAACCAGACTGTCCCATTCTCATCTACCCACTTGTAGAGATCAGCGCATCCCGGAGAGTCTGGAAACATTAGACTCACAAAAGCCACGACGGCCAAAACATATCCCCATGACCAGAACCTCATCTCGCTGTCCCTCCCTTCACCGGTTACTATAACATAATATTGGAGAACGGACTAACCGGGCGTCACGGGAGTCATTCTCTGAAGCTTGGATCCAACTGAGAAACCTGGGCCTCGACGGCTTTCTAGGAGGTTTTCGCCAGAAAGTAGGAAAGGAAGCTCTGAGCACTTTTTTCCGTTTTCATCAGACAAAAGTCGAGAAAAGGGATTTGGGCAACAGACGGTTAAGCGCCAAATGTTGCACTCATTGGTCAAGGTCGAGCCACATCGGCGAATTGAGGCATCAGTTATTGACTGAGCCCGACAAGGTGGGTAGATTAAAAGGGCGAGGTGATGAACTCGTGAAAAAGGAGGCCGCTCAATGATCAGATTCAATGGAATCAATCACTTGGCCATGGCCACCGGAGACATGGACAGGACGATCCGATTCTGGAGGGATTTGCTGGGCATGCGGTTAGTCGCGGGACTGGGAAAAACTGGTTACAGACACTATTTTTTTCAAATCTCGGAAACCGATCTACTCGCATTCTTCGAATGGCCGGGTGTGGAACCTGTGTCCCACAAAGAACACGGCCGGCCGGTCAGCGGACCTTTCATATTCGACCACGTCTCGTTCGGAGTGGAGACCGAGGACGATCTGTGGAAACTCAAGGACAAACTCTCCGCTGGGGGCTTCCACGTGTCGGACGTGATCGACCACGGTTTCATCCACTCGATCTATGCCTTCGACCCCAACGGCATCCCCATCGAGTTCAGTCACAATGTGGAAGGTATCGACGTCCGCAGGAACCCTGAGATGGCAGACGTCCAGCCCTCCCAGGTCGCCGGCGAGGGGCCTGAGCCCCAATGGGACAGATGGCCGCCAGTCGACAAACCCACCTCGCCGGAAGACCAGAAAGTCTACCCCGGCGCCGGGAGCGAATTCTTTCATGGGATCAAGAGGTCTGATAAAGGTTAGTCTATGCCGGCCTTCCCCAAATTCCTCTTGATTTTATGCCGTAAAGGTGATTTAATCCACCAGTGTAAGTTGTAAGGAGTTTTTCGAGGATCCCAAAAGAAGCACCGTATGTCTACTATTGTATTACGTGGCTTTCTGATAGACCCGAAAGATATTGCAACTTACCT
>Ga0209636_10002006_pt1 | contig 20562 bp, 18 predicted proteins | sample DeeMarSWOR152_54_FD_187464 | JGI IMG/M metagenome (GOLD analysis project Ga0209636, IMG submission 187464) | Marine sediment microbial communities from White Oak River estuary, North Carolina - WOR-1-52-54 (SPAdes) (version 2) | ecosystem: Environmental > Aquatic > Marine > Intertidal zone >...
GCCCTTGAGGCCATTGCCGCTGCCGATGTTGAGGACCACTACGAACTCGAGTTCATTACGCCGCCGGGCGAACCTGAGCAGTTTGAGCTACGCAAAACCATAAGCCAGCTTGTTAATGATGTGCAAAACGGAGTCGATGCGGGCATAATCTCAGCTAAGTTTCACAACACTATTTCGGAAATTTTGCTCGGTTTCGCTATGTTTTATAGATCGGAAACGGACTTGAATACCGTTGCGCTGAGTGGCGGCGTATTTTGCAATCGGTATTTGACGAATCGTTTAATAGAGCAGTTGAAAGAAAACAATTTTTCCGTATTATTTAATCGTGAAGTGCCCTCGAATGATGGTGGAATATCTGTGGGCCAGGCTGCAATTGTCGTTAACTTCGTACAAAGTCAAAAATAGAAAATTACCACAGGGTACACATAGCTTTAAGAGAATTAACCAGCGATTGTAAAGATTTGCGTCAGAATAAGTTTTAAAGGTGTTACTTTTATTTTATTCATCCCCCCGCTGCGCAGCTGGCGCTAAAGGTGATTGGTTGATCCGCTCATTAGGTTAAGATTAACTGTTGCTCAGTCCGATCGATTCCATTCCCTGTCCCCGGCCTGTACTCCGTATGTACTTTTACCGATCCATTTCCCTTTTGCTGATTTTCCACTACCTGAAACATGAAGCATCAGACTACCATACCAATCTGCACCTGTTTGAATCTTTCGCCATGTACCGTGGATACGACCATCTGGTTCAAGCCGAGCGTTTATTTTATAGTTGTAGTTCTCACCAATACCAGACCCACGAACAAAGGGACCAAATTGATGCAACGTGACAATATCTTCGTGCGACTCATTTTTATCTGGATCATTGAATGACCAATGGCTCTTCCATCGTCTACCTATTTTACGATGACGAAGATCGCCGAATTGAAAAAGGATGACTGCAAGAAGGTATTCTCCCGTTGGTCTGAGGATCGTACCAACTATTAGTGCTATGATAGGGATAATATATTCTTTCATCAGCATTACTCCTCAATAATGTTTTGTACAAGCTCAGTATCGACTATCGAGGATAAATTCTGTATATTACACAGTCAAACACTTTTACAACTGCCGTTTGCGACAAATGGTCGAGATAGCGGATTAAGCATGTTGAGCAAACCACACCCTATAAGTTATGTCTATGCTCAGAATTAAGGCTAGATTCTTCAGGTTCACCTCAGAACGGCAACCAAAATCGGTCAGTTTGGCATATTTTGGCTTGGAATCAAGTCGATGCCTTATGTCCCTCGTCCAGCATAGTCAAAATGGCCTGCTTTAGCTGGGGTATATCATGCTGTGTGATCTGCCAGACTCTTTCCATATCGATACCAAGGTAATCGTGAACGAGCACATTCCGAAACGCCGCAATACGGCGCCACTCTATTTCAGGGTGTGCTGCCTTCAAATCCTCTGAGAGACGCTGGGTCGATTCAGCAATTGTCTGGAGGTTTCTCAGCACAGCATCTTGAAGAGTATGGGATGCCATGAATCGGTCTCGACCGTCAGCGACGTTTTCCTCGATGCGCCGGATACACTCCTGTATGTGGCGCAGGTAAACGGTGTCGTCTTTCATAACGGTATAGCCTCACGAAGTACGTGGTCGCGAATATAAGGATTGAGCGCTTTGTCTGTCACGATCTCAACACGGCGGCCCAGAATCTCTTCAAGGTCCAGGATAAGACCCGCAGGAAACCAAGAACTTGTTATTGGGCCTACATCGATGAGAAAGTCAATGTCACTATCCGGACCGACCTCGCCACGTACCGCAGAGCCGAAGATACGAATATTGTATGCGCCGTGCTTAGCGGCAATGCTACGGATGTCATCGCGCTTTTCGTGGAGGAGTTGCTCGATGTTCATAGACAGCCCTTATACATTTAGGTTGGTATTCATTAGAACGCCTAACCATCGAGTGTGAAGAATAAATTCTGTATATTTTTCTGTCAAGCGATTTTTACGGAATTCCGTTCGAGACACACATCTGAAATCTCAGTTGCGAAGAATGAGTTTAATCCTTTTTCAAGCAGAAGGTTGACCTAAAATACCTCAGCCAATAGAATAAGAGTCAAGATGAGTTGTATCCTGACGTGGACAACAATATTTTAGACGCAGTAAATCGAGCCACGAATCACGAGCGACGAGATACAAATTATGTGTTTGGCAATACCGGCAAGGATAGTAGAGTTGGAGGGGGATAGGGCAGTTGTTGATGCGATGGGCAACCGCTGGAAAGCTAAAACAACGCTGCTGCCGGAAGCTAAGCTGGGAGACTTGGTCTTAATACATGCCGGTTTTGCAATTTCGCTTGTTGATGAAGAAGAAGCGAAGGAAACCTGGCAGCTTATCGCGGAAATTGCCGACTTTGAAGAAACGCCGAACAAGGTTTCAGGGTAAGTTGATTTTTTATGCTCGATAGAATTCAAAAAGCGAAGACTCTTTGCGAGACTGCCTGCAAGGCCTTAGGGCGGCAAATCAATGTAATGGAAGTTTGCGGCACTCACACGGTTTCCATTTTCCGCAACGGCATAAGGTCAATTCTACCGAAAAACTTAAAACTTTTATCCGGCCCCGGCTGTCCGGTCTGTGTTACCGGTCAAGGCTACATTGATATTGTTTTGGGATTGGCCGACCGCGACGATTGTCTAATCGCTACCTACGGCGATATGATTCGGGTGCCCGGTAAAACCGGCTCGCTCGAAACAAAGCAGGCAAAAGCCAACGTCAAAGTTGTGTTAAGCAGCGAAGATGCACTGCAATTAGCAAAAGACAACCCCGAAAAAATAGTTGTATTCGTCGCGGTAGGCTTTGAAACCACCGCACCGGCTACGGCTGTGGTGGCAAAAGAAGCGGCTGCCGAATCGATCGATAATTTCTGCATCTTGAGCGGGCACAAACTGGTTGTGCCTGCGATGCGGGCATTAGTGAGCGAGAAAAATCATAACATAGATGGCTTTCTCTGTCCCGGGCATGTCAGCGTGATAATCGGCTACGGTGCTTTTGCCGAGATTGTCGAAAAATTTGGCCGGCCGTGCGTGGTGGCCGGCTTTGAACCGCTGCAAATAGTCGAAGGACTTGCCGAAATCTGCCGGCAATTGTCAGCCGGTAGGGCGGAACTAAAATCAGTATACGCTGCGGTGGTAACCGAGGATGGTAACACCGCTGCACAAAAAATAATAGAAGAATGCTTTGAGCCGGCAGATGGCTACTGGCGGGGACTGGGAAAAATCGAAAAAAGCACACTTAAACTAAAAGACAAATACAGCCGATTCGACGCCCTTAAACGATTTAATATAACTGAAACGCAGGGCAAAGATACGAGCGGCTGCCGATGTGGCGAAGTGTTGTGCGGATTGATAGAGCCGACGGAATGTGGGCTGTTCGGCCAAAACTGTACGCCGCGTGAACCAGTTGGACCTTGCATGGTAAGTTCCGAAGGGGCCTGTGCAGCGTGGTTTAAGTATGGCGGGATCAAGACATCAGGAGAACAGGAGATCAGGAAATCAGGAGATCAGGAGACCAGGATTTAGGTGTAATGAAAACAGAAAGACATGATAGAATACTCCTTGCGCACGGCGGCGGCGGACAACTGATGGATGAGCTAATCCGCCACGTAATTCTGCCAAGCTTCGATAACGAGGCTCTTGCTGAGCTGGGCGATTCGGCGAAACTAAATGTTGCTTCGAACTCGTTGTGCTTTACGACGGACAGCTACGTTGTAAAGCCGTTGTTTTTTAACGGCGGAGACATCGGAAAACTTGCTGTCTGCGGAACTGTAAATGACCTGGCGGTTGCCGGTTCAAGGCCTGTTGCTCTGTCGTTGTCGTTGATAATCGAAGATGGTTTTGAATTTGAATTGCTCGAAAAGATCTTAGCCAGCATCAGCCAGGCAGCCAGGCAAAACAACGTTGCTATCGTTACCGGCGATACCAAGACCGTTGAGGCCGGTGCAGCCGACAAAATTTTTATTAACACCGCAGGTTTAGGAGTGAGATTAGCCGGCGTGGATCTGGGGTTCCAGAGGATTGCGGCTGGCGATAAAATCGTTATCAATGGCACGATAGGCGACCACGGCTTGACTATCATCTCACAGCGGGCAGACATCAAATTTCAATCGCCATTGCAGAGCGACTGCGTGGGTCTGGCGGAGTTCACGTGCGAATTGCTGGAGAACACGAGCGGTATAAAGTTTATGCGGGACCCGACCCGAGGCGGCTTAGCTGCAACACTTAACGAAGTCTCAAGAAGTAGCGGACTGAGTATTGAAATTAGTGAAGCTGATATACCGGTCAATCCGGCGGTGCAGGCGGCAGCCGATATGCTTGGTTTTGATGTGCTGACAGTTGCAAATGAAGGCAAATTTGTTGCGATTGTCTCGCCGGAATCAGCAAATGATTGTTTGAATATTTGCAAAAATCATCCCTTGGGCAAAAAGGCAAGCATAATCGGTGAAGTTGTTGAAACTCGTGATGTGCCTGTAGTGGAAATGGTAACCAAAATTGGTGGAAAGCGGATTGTGCAGATGCCATACGGACGAGAGCTGCCGAGGATATGCTGATGCACGAAATGATGGTTGCGCAAAGTTTGTTGGCAACAATATCAGATGAGGCTGCAAAACACAATGCAAAGCCTGTAGGCGCCAAGGTTAGCTGTGGCAAGCTTTATGCTATTAATGATGAGGCCCTTTGTTTTGCTTTCGAGGCTATTGCCAAAGGTACGCTGTGCGAAGATGTGACATTGGAAATCGAGCATAAGCCGGTTCGGGCAAAGTGTAAGAATTGTAATCAGAGCTTTGACGTTGAGCTTTCGCAGCCGAGATGCTCGAAGTGTGGCAGTGGCGACTTCGAACTGCTGCCTGACGCACCTTTGATACTGGAAGAGATAGAACTTCAAACGGATTAGCGTATGGAAAAAATCAAAGTTGGTAAGAAAATTCTCGGCGAAAACGAAAAGTACGCCTTTGAGAACATTCTTTTTTTAACTGAGCGGAAGAAATTGTGCCTGAATATGATATCGTCCCCCGGCTCAGGCAAAACTACAATTCTGACCAGGACGATAAGCGAATTGAAGGACAAAATCAAAATCGGTATTATTGAGGGCGATATTCAGACCGACATAGACGCTGAGAGAATCAGAGCAACCGAAGCGCCGGTTGTTCAGATAAATACCAACGGCGCGTGCCATTTGTCAGCGGCCCAAATAAGCGCTGCATTAAGAAAGCTGCCTGTCGAAGATTTGAATTTAATTATCATTGAGAACGTGGGCAATCTGGTTTGTCCATCGGCTTTTGAATTGGGTGAAAATGGCAAGATAGTCGTGCTTTCCGTTGCGGAAGGTGACGACAAGCCGGCCAAATATCCTGCTATTTTTGCAAAGTCGAAAGTTCTGCTCATAAACAAAATTGATTTGCTGGGGGCAGGAGTAGAGGATTTTAGCATCGAGAGAGTGAAAGTTGATGCCCGCAAACTAAATAAGGGCATAGAAATTTTTCCGATATCAGCCAAAACCGGTGAAGGGTTTGCCAACTGGTATGATTGGCTGCTAAAGTCGGTCGAAGAAAGTAGCACATAGTAACGACGTCTGCGCTACGGCTTTTTGGATTGGTAGAGACCGTGCTTATAGATATAATCAGCAACGGGGGGGTGCAGCATGCCGCTTACATCGCGGCCGGCAGCCAATCTGTCTCGTATTTCCGTGCTGCTTATATCAATCAGAGGCGTTTGGATAACATTCCGCTGTAGTTTTCCGACGCGTTGACGGCCCCAGACAGCCGCAAATTTGGAAAAATCCGGGGGTTTGCAGCCAGCCCGGTACATCGTGGTTAGATTACACCCATCAATCAACTCGGTAATTCCGTACCAATGCAGCAAGTCGTCAATACTATCAGCACCGATCAGCCAATAAATCGAAGTTCCACTGCCGTGCTTGGCCTGAAATTGCCTTATGGTCTCCAAGGTATAGCTCGGCGCCGGCTTTTTCAATTCGCAATCACTTACTTGGAAATTCTTATCCTCGGCGATTGCAAGAGCTATCATTTCAAGCCGGTCACCATCATTTGCTTTGGGCAAGAAACCTTTGAGCGGAGAGCGTTTTGCAGGAATGAAAATGATTTTCTCAGCGCCAATATGTTTAGCCGCATCAGCAGCAACAGTAGTATGCCCAAGATGAATCGGATCGAACGTGCCACCAAACAATGCTATTTTTCTTTTCACCATAACAATTTAACAAGTAAACTGTGTGTTATTGAAAAAAATATTTACAGAAGAAAGTAGAGAAGCTCTGCTAACAAAAAATGTTGACAAACAGAAAAAACTTTTAAGATGTAATTTGGCTTTCGCTTAATTCTTATGTCCCGCAACAACGTTGAAAGCATACATAGTGACAAGAACGAAATAATTGTTTTACAGCAAAGAACAACGAAACCAACCTATAAGCTAAATAAATCGCATCAAACACAGGTAATTATAACAAAGCAGCTTCTCAGCTTAAATAAAATTTCAGTTACAACAAAACAGGTTATACCATTTACATTCAAGAGAGTATGATCATCAATTCTCGAAATCATATAAAACAGCGACAACAAAAAATTTTATCAAGTATTCTTAAACACCTGGACGATAAAAAATATGTAAAAAAATTTTTTAACTTCTAGTATAATTCGTTTGACAAAATTTTTTAATGTGTAAGTTTAGTATTGTGATGTGAACAAAAACATAAAAGGATTCTTATCGGCCAAAAGGAGGTGATCAAATAATGGCAAAGAAAAAAGCAAAGAAGAAAAAAGCAGCCAAGAAAACTAAGAAAAAAGCTAAGAAGAAAAGATAGCGTAACACTTTAGTTAAAAGCCTGCTGGTCTTATGCGTTTGGATTTTGGCAGGCTGCCGGCTAAAGCCGGTTGGTCGAGAGGGTTCCCATTTGCGACCCCACACTAATTGAGCTTGGGCTCATTCCTAATTGGTGCGGGATAAAATGGGAACCCGGCCGCAACGAAAAATATCGAGAGTGCGGCAAGTTATGCGAAAATGGAAGGTTCTTTCAACACGATAGGGCCTTCCATTTTTATTTATATCCAAGACCCCGAGCGTGGTTCCTTCACAATGCTCCCTAACCACACGGCTATCTTAATCTGCCCAACTGATTACTTTCTTGCAACTTGCGGTTTATTGCTTATACTATTCACTGACGCCGGAGTAATTTCTCAGTATCATTTGAAGAAAAGAATAACAATATGGATTATTTTAACTACAAAAACGGCAATCTGTTTGCTGAAGATGTAGAGGTCGGAAGAGTCGCTGCCGAGGTCGGCACGCCGGTTTACATCTACAGCAAAGCCACCTTCAAGGAGCATCTGCAAAAGATTCGAGAGGCCTACAGTAAGCTTGACACTACGATCTGCTATTCCGTCAAGGCCTGCGGCAATATAAATATCCTCAAATTTATGGCCAGCCAGGACAGTGGATTCGATATTGTCAGCGGCGGCGAATTGTATCGCGTTCTGCAAGCCGGGGGCAATCCAGCAAAAATCGTTTACGCCGGCGTTGGAAAAACCGACACTGAAATCATCGAAGCATTAAACGCCGGAATTGGATATTTCAACATCGAATCAGAAGCCGAGCTGGAAAATTTAATCCGGCTGGCAAAACAAGAAGCAGAAAAATTCGAAATTCCATGTGCCGCCCTGCGCGTCAACCCAGACATTGACCCGAAAACGCACATATATACTACCACGGGCAAGAAGGAAACCAAATTCGGGGTAGACATCGAGCGTGCACAAAGGGTCTTTGCCGATTACGGCAGGAATAAGTCAGTAAAACTTTGTGCGATTCATATACATTTAGGCTCGGCGGGACATACCGTTGGGCCCTACGTTGAGGCGATAGAAAAAGTATTAGCTCTGATTGAACAACTGCGCGGCGACGGGTTCACGATAGAAGCACTGGATGTCGGTGGTGGATATGGGGCCGATTACATAACAGGCACCGCGCCTACGGCTGCCGACTACGCTGCTTCCATCGTGCCATTATTAAAGGGAAAGAACCTGAAACTAATTCTTGAGCCTGGGGCAAGTATCGCGGCCAACGCAGCAATTTTAGCAACGCAGGTCTTGTATGTGAAAACCGGCGGGAGAAAAAAGTTCGTTATAGTCGATGCGGCAATGAACGATTTGATCCGTCCTGTGCTGTACGATGCATTCCACTTCATCTGGCCTGTAAAGGTTAGCGAAAAATTTGTCCCGCGACAGCGAGATAAGGATTTGCAATTGAGAGGCAGCAAAGTTGTCGATATAGTCGGGCCGATTTGCGAAAGTGCAGATTTCTTTGCAAAGGACAGGGCTTTGCCGCCGGTGAAACGCGGCGATATTATCTCTATTTTTACCGCCGGGGCCTATGGCTTTAGTATGAGCAGCAACTACAATGCCCGAGGGCGGGCCGCCGAAGTGCTTGTTGACGGCAAAAAGTTCTCGGTCATCAGAAAACGTGAAACCTACGAAGATTTGATCTCACTGGAAAGACCGTGACTCCGGTCCCCTGTCGCCTCGCTCGATTCACGATTAACTAACGACTAATAAAAAAGGTTTTCACTTAATCCACGCGCTTGCTGCTTGGCTTTGGTGCGGTTGTCTTGAAGACGAAGCGCTGGATGTGTTTGACCGAAAAGACAAGTAACCCAGGCCAAAAACAGAACGCTATAATCTGTATGTGGCGTTCATATAAGTGCTAACTATAACCACGGACACCGTGAATTTAGAACAACCGGCAGGCAAGGCATGTTAATATCAGCACAGAAAAAGCGATTATGTTAAAATAAAAGTAGCCTAACTGTCTCATTATTCTTCACCCCCCATTGTGATTTTGAACTATTATATAAATTCCAGCATTCAAAGTCAAGAGAATTGTCACCTTAATGCTTTATATGGAACGTTTTCTTAAAAGACCGAAAATATCACTTGTCATTTCGAAAACATTAACATTTATATTCACTTCCACCAATATTTTTCGTTTTATGCCAACCTCATTGAAAACTATTTAGGCTGTACTTAAAAGTGTTTTGGGACTTTTACCATCTCTGCTTGGCCTACATCGCAGCATTGTCAGCCCCGCAAGACCAGAGCCGAACTTGCGGGGTCAGGGACTGCCTTATGCTACGGGGCCTGGATGCGGTGGTTTTGAGAAGACAATATTGATGTCCTTCGCTTCGCTTCCCGCATCAAATTGCGGCTAAAGCCTATCCTTCAGTTACACTCAGGATAGATTTCGTTCGTTGCAAGCAGGACGATAGAAATAATATCGAACAAGAAATAAAGAATGTAAAATTAAAAAGATGTGGATTAAAGGAAAGTAATCACTGACCCGCAATTCTTAAGACTGCGAAGATAACTAAAAGACCGAGCACGAGCAATGCGGCTCTCAATATTCGCATGAGTTGTGTTCTGGGTTCCACAAACCGCCATACAAAGCCCCAGATCGCCGCGATAAGCCCTATACGTAAAACGAGGGATAAAATATTTCTAAGCATACAGAGATTATAGCCTATTTTAACATATTGAGTCAAGAAAAAACTTCCTATATTAACTTGAAAGATCAGATAAGAAATGGAGGAACCTGCAAGGTAGGGGTCAACTCAACGTTAGTATATATGAGTGTATATTCAGCTTTTGGCAGTTGAGCAGCCGGCAAAAGGCTACCTTTGGGCAGTGCAAGTCTGGGCATGGTGGACCAAAGACGATATGGAAAACCGTTAAATTTTCGCATAGAGGCCTTCATAGGAGTTTTGCGCCTGTAATTAGGTAGAGTAAACGCCATTTTCAATACTGATAAGGCGGTTTTTGGAGTATTTTTGTTAGAGCTCTTAAGTACATAAGATTACTTGATAAGCAAGATGTCCTATAATTTTATGCATAAATTTAAAGAAATAAGGAAAGATAAGCCGAGTAAGATTATCAAGACGTTTGTAAGTACCTGTTTTTCTAACAATCAATTTTAAAGGAGAGTTAATTATGCATTTTCTGGAAGAAGCCAAAAGATGGCTGGGTGAGATTACCGAAATTTTCTTATTGTTGGTTGCCCTTGGGATTATAATTGAAATCCTTTTTGGTGAGGCAGTCCCATTTTTTGGAGGAATTGTTGCCAATCTTACAACACTAATTAATAGTCTGGGCGAAAATGGGCTTGTTGGCTTGATGGCTTTGGCTGTTATCCTTTGGCTGTTTTACAGAAAGAGACCTGTTACGCAGGGCCAATAGAGTAACGCTTGTTTGCTGTCCTCAGAAGTGACACAGATTAATGTCTCCGGCAAGGGAGACTGTCAAGTAGTTTCTATATGCAGGAAACTACTTGAAATAGACGATTTTAGGTCTATAAACCCGGTGAGTTCATTCGCCGAGAGGGAGTTGGCCTATTACGTCTATTCCCAAATCCTTTGGGCTTTTGCTACGCGGCTTCGGTGTTCTGGCTTTGAGAGGGAAAAAGCTTTTGAACTCGCATGAGTTCATCAGCAATATTTGTATTGAAAAACGGGCTGAGGTTTTTTGGCTTGCAGAAAATAAGGTATATACTTGTTTTATGCGGGCTTTTTCCCTCAGCCCTTTTTATAGAAAGCCGTCGTTGGGTGATGGCCGAAATTGCCCCTTCTCAGCTTGATTTGTTGCACAATTTTACTGCTTGCCAATTCTTTGGATTGCTTTTTTGCCATTGGGTTTAGGTGCAAACATATCCTTTTTGCTCAGTCCGCACTGCTTTACCATCTGTAGGCAATATTTCAACCTACCTGCACTTTCTCCTCGGCTGTCTGTTCCAAAAGTAAATTTAGCACCCGCCTCCTTTGCCATCTTTATGAACCTGGCATTCGGAACCCTGGCACGTTCATTGATCTCAATTGCGATATCCTTCTTAACAGACATATCAATAATCTTTTGCATCTGCTGCTGGGTCCACAGAACGTCATATTCATCAGCAATACAGGCCGGAAGGTAAGTTGGCCAGGCGAATATGTCTATAGGCTCACTTGATAGAATTTGCAAATTGAAAGCGATATATCGCTCCATAAAAGCCTGCTTATCTGTTACCCTGGTATCTGCTCGCCAGATTCGAAGCCAGCTTCCATCCTTTTCCGGTAACGTAAGTGCATCCATCAAGATATAATCCAGTTGGTAAAGCAGCTTTTTTGAAAAGGCCTTAGCCCAATTGGGATATACCGGCTGCAAACCTTTGTATACAGGATACTTCTTTAGCATATCGATGTATTTCTTTAACGCGGCATCATCAACGATTCTGTAGCCCGGTCCAGGATGTTCCACAATGCCAAACTTAACGCCCCGCTTTTTTGAAAGCTCGACTGCCCTTTCAATACTTAAGCTTCTGGACAGATGCACGTGATAATCCACTAATGGGAAATCAACTTTGAACTCATCCAAACTTTCTCTTGAATTAGCCAATGCATAGTCACCAAGGGCTGCAAACGTGGTTATACCTAACGCTGCTCTTTTCAAAAAGTCACGTCGCGAAAACCCGTCTTCAAATCGGTCGGGACATTCTCTTCGTCCAATCATATTTGCTCCTTTCTATACTTAGTGTGATTTAATTCTGCCAGTATTACAAGAATAGAAGTAGGGTCGGCATCGATTCTGCAGCCGTTTCATTTGACATTATACCTTCATTTCCTATGACATGTGCGCTGTAGCTCTTTGGTGCAAAAAAATCAAGGTACTCCCTGAAAATCAAATTTAACTTATCAGAAATTTCGTTCGACAAAGCCTGTATCGACTTTGTTTTTGACAAAAAGGTTATGTGAGAGGATATCGAGGCAGGCAGGTATAGTTGTTTTGATTGGCTCAATAATAAATTCCTGCAAAGCCCTTCTCATTGTAGCAATGGCCTCGGTTCGCGTTTTCTGGTGGACAATGAGCTTGGCGATCATCGAATCGTATTTCGTTGAGACGGTCCAGCCCTGATAAACGTGCGTATCGACTCTGACACCAGGGCCGCCGGGTGGAATATACCTGGCAATCTTGCCCGGAGAAGGAGCGAAATTGTTTGCAGGGTCCTCGGCGTTAATCCGGCACTCAATTGCCACACCGGTGTGCTTGATCTTTCTTTGGCTGAACTTGATATTATCTCCACTGGCGATTTTTAACTGCCACTTGATTAGATCATGGCCGGTAACCATTTCAGTTATGGGGTGTTCGACCTGAATTCGCGTATTTGCCTCAATGAAGTAAAAATTCTTATCTTTGTCTAAAAGAAATTCAATCGTTGCAGCGTTGACGTATTTGGCCTCTTTTATAAGTTTAAGCGCGGCTTCGGCAAGCCGTTCTCGCTCGCGTTCATCCAGCACCGGACACGGTGATTCCTCAATCATCTTTTGATGTCTTCGTTGGATGGAGCAGTCCCTTTCGTAAAAGTGAAGTGCATTACCGTCGTTGTCTGCTATTATTTGTACCTCTACATGTCGTGGCTCAATTATATACTTTTCCAGATATACACTGCCGTCCCCGAAGGCGACTTCGGCCTCGGCACGTGCTGCGCTAAATGCCGAACGCAGGCTTATGTCGTTATGTACAACTCTCATGCCACGTCCGCCACCGCCGGCGGCAGCTTTTATCATCACAGGGTAGCCCATCTTGTCTGCCAGTTTTAGCGCTTCCGACTCTTCCTCGATAGCACCATCGGAGCCAGGTACTACCGGCACTCGCGCTTTGCGTGCCAGTTTGCGAGCCTGAACCTTGTCGCCGAGCAGTTGCATCGCCTCCACAGGAGGGCCAATGAATATTATCCCGCAGTCCCGGCATATCTGGGCAAAGTGTATGTTCTCAGCCAGGAAGCCATACCCGGGGTGGATTGCCTCAACATCGGCAATTTCAGCCGCACTTATAATGCGCGGGATATTTAGATAGCTCTCGGCACAATCAGGCGGGCCGATGCAAATGGCTTCATCCGCAAGCTGCAGGTATGAAGCGTCTCTATCAGCCTCGGAATAAACCACCACCGCTTCGATACCAAGCTCGTGACAGGCACGGATAATGCGCAGTGCTATCTCACCACGATTCGCTATAAGAATCCTTGAAAGCATATTCTCGATACTCGATACTCGATTCTTGATACTCGATGTTCGACTTTCTCTTTTTTACGAGCACCCAGCGACGAACATCGGTTAACGATTTAGTCTGGTCTGACTTTGAAAAGAACTTGGCCATACTCAACAGCTTGGCCGCTGGTCACAAGTATTTCAGTAATTGTTCCGCTGGTTTCGGCCTTGATCTCATTCATCACCTTCATCGCCTCGATAATACAAACGACCGTTTGTGGTTCAACGTGCGAACCGATTTCGACATAAGACCCGGAATCGGGGGTTGGCGTCGCATAGAAAGTCCCGACGATAGGTGATTTTATCTCTACCAAATCGATTGCCGCTGGGCGAGGGGCCTGCTTTTGCTGTGGAGCCGATGGCTGGCTCAAAGCCTCTGCGCTGCCTTCCACATCGACGCCGGCGGGTACAGCACCGGATTCCGGTCTTATTATAGGCACAGCCGCTAACCCGACTTGTTGGGATTGCGGTTGGCAGCGCTTCAGAAAAATTTTGTCGTCTCCATGCTTTATTTCAACCTCGACCAGCTCGTTTTCTTTCATTATTTCAATCAATTTCTTTATTTTCTGCAAATCGGTATCTTTTTCCGCCATTGCCGCATCCCTTTTTAATTCGTATCTCGTTACTTGTATCTCGTTCGAGATATGCTTCACGATTCACTAAATATAACCGCAAGAGGTGTTTTTGCAAACAATTTCCTGGGCCACACCCCATCCCGGAAGACCAGGACGGGATTCTCGCAAGGCAAGGCCCAAAAGACATCCGACAAAATCACGGGAGTTGTCCATCAAAAGACACCGAGAACACAGGTGCCCGGTAAAACCATAGCTATTTCTCAGAACCTTGCAAGATGAAAACTCAGGTGAATATCCATCAAGGATTTTGTTTTCAAAAAATGCCCATCGATGCTTATGGATAAATATGTTTAGTCTGTGAAAAAAATAGTTCTTAAACAGCTTATAATTCCATAAAATATCAGTAATTTACAAATAGTCCTAATTTTTCTTATAGAATATCGATACTACATCAATTAAACAGCAAAGGAGCTGATATGAAACAGCCACAATCAACGGAAGCGTTGGAAATATCCCGGCGGGACTTCTTGCAGACAATAGGTAGCACTGCTGCGGGCATTTCGCTGAGTTCTAAGGAGTTGCTTGGCGCTGCGACTTCAATGGAGAGCGGCGCCCGGCAAAAGCGAGCCGCCACGGTGCGCGGAGCCTTCGTGTATCCGCCCACTGAGTCTCTGAGGAAAGTTGGTTATTATAGCTGGCCGGGGTCCACTTTCGATGCTGAAGGGCGACAAAGACAGTATATGGACAAGATCCAAAGAATCGAGCGAAACCTGGGGATGCGCATCTCTATGGACAAACAGCCGCTCGATGATGCGGGCAGTGTTACACGGTTCATCAACGAGCTCAAACAGTCAAAGCCCGATGGATTGCTGCTTATACCGTTCAAGAAAAGCCATTGGGCGCACATTACTCGTATCGTTGAAGAAGTAAGAATCCCCGCAGTCGTACTTGCCACCTTAGGCATCCTTCTGGTCGATCATATTAATCAGCTACACCAAAAGTCCGGCGTGTATCTAATCAATTCACTGGATAATCTTGGTGCCGTTGAAGATGGCATGAAGATGATCCAAACGGCATGCTGGATGAATGATAGCCGTATTGTCAACATTGCAGGCTCGGAAACCAAAGAAACAACAGTACCACATCTTGGAACCCAGGTACGGACCATCCCTCGCGCGAGATTTATTGAGGAATTTAAGCGCACCGAAACCACGGAGGCGATGAAAGAACTAGCCCATGCGTATCTAAAAAATGCGAAAGAGGTGGTCCAGCCTAGCAAAGCCGATATTCTGGACGCCGCAAAAACATATTTTGTCTTCAAACAAATAATTCAGGCTGAGAAGGCCGATGCTGTCATGATGGACTGCTTGCCCGGGCTTCAAAAGCCTCACAAGCATCCGCCGCCCTGTATGGGCTTTATGAGCTTGAGGGACGAGGGTATCGCCGCCGGCTGCCAGGCTGACCTTAATGCGACGCTGACCTTGATGCTGGTACAGCAGCTCTTCGATAAACCCGGGTTTCAGCAGAACGCTTCTATGGAGACTGAGAAAAATCACTACTTCGGTGCACACTGCACTTGTGCTTCGAAGTTGAACGGTACAACCACCCCTTCAGAGCCGTATATCTTGATGAACCATGCTGAAGCGGGCTGGGGCTGTGTTCCTCGAGTCCTTTGGCGAGCCGGACAAGAAGTGACAATGGCCCAATACCTCTCAGGAAAAACACCTCAAATGCACATTTATAGTGGAAAAGTGGTAGGCTGCCCAAGCATCCCGCAGACCGGCGGCTGCCGTACGAACATAGAGATGACGATAAACGAAGTAGACGATGTATGTGATGTAAAGGGTATGCATCAGGTTATATTCTATGGCAACTATGCGAAGCAACTGCGCGCTTTCTGTCAATTGTTTGGAATCAAGGTCGTTACTTAAAGGACTAAAGACCGAAGAATAAAAGCTTGGGTCTTGTGTCTTAAAACTAATGAAGTATTTCAAGGCCGACTATTGTAATATCGTCGACTTCAGATGGCTCGATTTCTTTGTGTTGAGTAAGGGCGTTAAATTTGTCCAGCATCTCAACGATCGGCAAATCTCTGATTTCGCAGAATTCTTGGTTGAAATTAAAGTCGGTTTGGTCACCTAAGCTGCCTATAAACGGCTCGGCCCCGTCGGAATACAGCAGCAATTTGTCGCCCCTCTCAAGCTGTACAGTTTGCTGGGTGTATTCAGCCTGTTCAAAAATTCCCAGCAGCGAGCCTCGTAGCTCCAATTGTTTCGGTGGTTCGTTGGGCCTGATAAGAATCGGATAGGGATGTCCGGCACGAGCATAGGTCATCTGGAGTGTTTGTGTATTAAGCAGACAATAACAGCATGTAGCAAACTGATAGCCGGAGAGTTTCTGTGCAGCCATCCGCGTATTGAGATTTTTCATAACTTCCGCAGGTGGGAATATCTGATAATTGTTCTCAACGGTCTCTCGCATAGCAAGAGCCTGTTTTAGAAAAATTGTCAGTAGTGCTGCAGGTACGCCGTGACCGACTACATCAGCTACATAAAAGCCTATGTGCTGCTCGTCGATACGGATGATTTCGTAAATGTCGCCAGAGACCCACTCAGCGGGCAGAAAAATTGTGGCCCATCGTATCGCATCCGTGTTGGGCAACTGAGTGGGCAGAAAATCCTGCTGAACAAGACCAGCTAAACGAAGCTGTTCTGTCAGGTTGTCCACCAGCGCTCCTGTCATAGTAAGCTGTTCGGCCAGTTTATTCTTGTAAATTGTTTGCACTTGCTTTGGTGGGACCGCTGGTTTTACCGCCATTCCCGTACTTTTTTTACGGTAGGCAAGATTGACACTGACCCTTACCCACAGTTCATCCACGGAAACCGCTTCCGTTGTGCCGCCCATAGAAAAACTGCTCTTTGCCGGTGCTAAAGAGAAGCTTCTTACCGGCGTCTCCACACGGTCTGTGAGCAGAATTACGCCGATATTCTCGATTTCCAGCGATTCGATTATTCGGGCCAATTTCTGCTGCTCTGAGGCCTCCGAGTCTTTTGCATCGATAATAACGGTCCCTATCAAATCAAGTCTATCGCGTACCTCGGGAAACTTCTCTATTGGAAGAATACGATAAGAAAGCTTCCTCTGCTTCAAAAGCCGCTTTATCTCAGGCGGTAGCTGGTTCTGATTTGTCAGGTACAGAATATCCGTGAAGCTTTTTGGCAGCTCAATAGCACTTAATAATTTTGCTGTTTCCATTTCATGTACCTTCTTTAGCTGTGTTATGGGACTTTTAAACAAATCTCTACGAAGTAAAGACGCGTATAGATTTCTTTCGGCTTGTTAGGGATGGTACTTTGTATTTTCTTGCTTTTTTTGGAGTTGTAAGAGCGGCAGAATTCATGCCATTTGCAAAGATACAGCGGCGCAGACTGGAAACTTGTTTGAAAATATGAAAATTACCGAATTATAATTCGGATATTCTCGAAGATTATTTGGCTCGAACCTGCTCTTAACCGGCGAAGATTGCCGAGCCGATGCGAAGGATGGTTGCCCCCTCTTCAACGGCGATTTCGTAGTCTGAGCTCATACCCATACTCTGTTCAGTGAATTGTGGGCCGACGATTTTTTCGCCGCGCATCTCTATAAATAACTCTCTCGCCCGAACAAAACAAGCTCGAACAACCTCCTTATTATGTGTCAATGGTGCCATTGTCATCAGGCCGACCAGTTTTACGTTCGGCAATGTTTCTATCTGCTCAGCCAGATGCGTTGCCGCACCTACCGGAACACCGTATTTTTGCGGTTCGTTGGAAGTGTTGATCTGCAGAAGTATTTTGGGACATAAGTTCAGTTTTGCTCCTGAAGCGTTTATCTCTTCGGCCAGGCGAAGGGTATCAACCGAATGTATCAGAGAAGCTATAGGCAAGACCTGGCGAACCTTATTGCGCTGGAGATGGCCAATCATATGCCATCTGACCTTTTTCGGCACGGCCGAATCACCATCATGTCCCTGCAAAAAATCGTTCACCTGAGTGAAAACTTTTTTCAGTTGCTGAACTCGATTTTCTCCCAGCTCGGTGAAGCCCAGATTAATAACTTCTTTTACGGCCTCGATGGTGGCAGATTTGGTTACAATGACAAGCTTTACCTCACTTGGATCTCTGCCGACGCGGGCACACGCAGAGTTAATGGTGTCTTTTACACGTTTTATTCTCTCGGAAATTTTTACCATAAGAACAGCTAAGAATTAAAATCAAAAATCAAATCCACCGCAAATTACCAACACATTCAAAATATCAGTCTACGAAAGTTTTTACCAGCATAAAAGAGAACAAGGCGAAAATTTTCACGGTTTTTTCTCATCATGTTGATGCTCGTTGAACAACAGCTTTCGAGATTTATCGGTCGTAATTGGTGCCCATAAGTGTAGGTGTTCAAGCTACTTCATTCTGCAGCTTCCTTTGAGACTATGATAATTGCAAAAAAAACAAAAAAAAGCGATTTTTAACTTGCATTCTATCGTGATAGCTTGTAAAATACATATATTAAGGCTATAAGGGTTGGGGATAAACCCCGTGAGGAGTTTTTTCTGGCTCTTTTACTTTGTGTTTGACAGGATTTCTCGGAAGTGTTAATTTTCTCCGATTGATTCTTAAAAAAACATGACGAAATAATGCTGCTTTTAGCAGCTCACGAACCTCGGCGAGGCAGTGTGGTCCACCGGTCTCCCCCCCAGCCGGTCCCACCACCTCGCCTATTTTATGCGCGTACACTCAGACCGACTTGACCCTAATAAAAAAGTGTAAGGGCTGCGCAGCTCAAGTTTGTTATTCCCCTTGGATTTGGACTATGACCTTTCTACTGCGTGGGCCGTCAAACTCACAGAAGAAAATGCCCTGCCAGGTACCGAGCTCCAGAGATTTGTCCTGTATCAGGATTTGTTCACTGCAGCCGACCAGCGAGCTTTTGCAGTGTGCATCGGAATTACCCTCAGAGTGCCGATAGCCCGGACGGTAATGAGGTACCAATTCCTCCAGTGTCAGAAGTATATCGTGCGGAACAGAAGGGTCAGCGTTTTCGTTTATTGTAATTGCTGCTGTTGTGTGAGGGCAGTATACTATCACATCGCCGTTGGTAATGCCCGATTGGCTGACAAACGAGCGAACTTGGCCTGTTATGTCAATCATCTGGTTACGATTCTTAGTGCTTATGCGAAAATCTTTTTGGATGATTTTCATCATTGTCACCTCTCAGCCCGTCAGAAATTCAACAAAGGAAGTTTCTAATGTGGCTTACATTTGTTCGATAACTTCGATACCCAAAAGCTCACTAAGGCCATGCTTGATAGTCCTTGCGGTTAAATCACAAAGCAAAAGTCTCGTGGGCCTTTTAGCCAGCTCAGCATCCAAAACCGGACAATTTGTATAAAAAACACTGAACTTCTGCGCGAGCTCATAAAGGTAAGTGGTCAGATAGTTCGGCCTATAATCGGCAATGGCGGCCTGTATCGCCTCACCATAACGAATCAAATGTTTTGCCAGGGCCAGCTCGGCCGGTTCAGTCAAGACCAGAGTCTCCAAGCCGGCAAGCTCAGCCTTAATATCCATTTTCTTGGTCTGTGCCTTTCTCTCGATCGATTTTATCCGGGCATAGGCGTATTGCATATATGGAGCGGTATTGCCATCCATCGCTAACATCTTATCAAAGCTGAAGATATAGTCGCTTGTCCGGTTGTTGGAATAGTCTGCGTACTTTACGGCACCGATTCCAACGGCCCTGGCTATTTGAGCTTTCTTATTTTCGTCAAGGTCTGGATTCTTTTCCTCGACGACTGCCTTTGCACGCTCTACTGCTTCATCGAGCAGCTCCTTTAGTTTTACGTTTTCACCTGAACGTGTTTTTAGTGGAGCCCCATCTTCACCTAAGACACTGCCGAACATTACGTGCGAAAGTTCAATATCATCGCTGGCCCAGCCAGCCATCCGTGCCACCGCAAATAGCATCTCAAAATGTAGCTTCTGCCGTGCGTCGGTTACATAAATTATGGCGTCAGCCTTCAGTTCATTCACCCGATATCGTAGTGCCGCCAAATCTGTCGTCGCATAAAGGTATGCCCCATCGGACTTTTGAATAATAAACGGCAAAGGCTGCCCATCTTTATTCTTAAAGCCTTCTGGAAAAACACAAACAGCACCTGCCGATTCTACTGCCAATTTCTTATTTTTTAATTCCCCAACAACATCCTCCAACATGTCTTTATAGAAGCTCTCACCGCAGACGTGTTTCTTCTTCAGTGTGGCCCCGAGACGGTCATAAATCTTCTGGCATTCGTCCATTGAAAGATCGACAATATCCTTCCATTGTCTTAGTACTTGCAGGTCTCTTCTCTGGAGACCTAAAACGTATTCTCTGGATCCCTCTGCGAATTTAGGATCAGAGTCATATTCTTCCTTGGCACAACGATACAATTCTTCCATGTCCTCAAGGGCAAACGCATCTTCGGGCTTTGTCCCGAAGACCTTCTCCATTCTCGATGCTGTATGGATGTGTAACATGTAGTTGATGAGCATTCCAAACTGTGTGCCCCAGTCGCCGATGTGGTTTTGGCGGATTACTTTGTGGCCGAGAAATTCGAGGATTCGGCAGATACAATCGCCGATGATTGTACTTCGAAGGTGGCCTACGTGCATTTGCTTGGCAATATTCGGGCTTGAAAAATCAACAACGACGGTTTTCGGCTCAGCTACTTTCTCTATGCCAAGACTGGCAGAATCTTTGTTGATTTCAAGCAATCTATCGGCAACAAATTCGGGCTTTAATTGTAGATTGATGAAACCCGGCCCTGCAATTTCCGGCGATTCGCAAACATC
>Ga0209636_10002008_pt1 | contig 20551 bp, 22 predicted proteins | sample DeeMarSWOR152_54_FD_187464 | JGI IMG/M metagenome (GOLD analysis project Ga0209636, IMG submission 187464) | Marine sediment microbial communities from White Oak River estuary, North Carolina - WOR-1-52-54 (SPAdes) (version 2) | ecosystem: Environmental > Aquatic > Marine > Intertidal zone >...
CCCTTAAAGAAATGTTCGCCACATTCTGTGCAATAGGCAACACCACCGCCAAACCACGTTTCCCACTTCATGCCTAGACCTTTCATTCCACTACCGCTAGCCAAAATCAAAGCCTTTGCCGAGTAAACGCCACAATTGGTTTTTACAACCTTATCTCTTTCACGCAAAGAAAGATCAATAACTTCCTCTGATGTGCGAAGCTCAACACCCGAATTAATCGCTTGTCGCGTCATTCGTTCCATAAGTTCTTTTCCAGAAATTTTTTCAGGAAAACCAGGATAATTCTCCAAACCGCTGGCTCTTACTGCAATTCCACCTGCTTTTCCTTAGCTTCTAAAACCAGCGTATTTAAACCGAAAAGAGCTAGTTGTATTCCAGCCGATAATCCGGTTGGTCCAGCACCTACAACTATAACGTCGTACATGAGTTTCATTCCTTTACTTTATATTGTCCGCTTAGAAACGTATTAAAATCTGTGACCGTAAAGCCCGGTCAACGGGACAAAGGCAACTCCGCCAAGGTTCTCCTTCTTAATTTTCCCGTTTGTTTCTTTTGTGATTTTCATGAGACTTTGGAATAGGTGCATGCTTCCAACAGGGATTAGCATTATTCCGTTGGTCTTTAACTGTTGAATTAAAGGCTTGGGAACATCTGGTGCAGCAGCCGTCACAAGAATTCTATCGTAGGGAGCCTTTTCAGAATAGCCCATAGAGCCGTCTGCACAGATTATGGCTACACGGTCACCATAACCAGCTTTCATTATGTTTCTTCTAGCATTTTCAGCTAAACCTTGAATTATCTCCACAGTGTAAACGTGACCCCATCCACTTCTAGGCATGTCGCTGGGTCCAACTACCTCAGCTATCGTTGCCGCATGCCATCCCGAACCCGCTCCAACTTCCAGCACTTTGTGGCCAACTTCCAATTGCAGGGCTTCGTTCATTATTGAAACCATGTCTCGCCTAGCTCAGCATCTAAGCCAAGCTATGTGGCGCTGAAACAGTCTGCCCGAACCCAATTGGAAGCGGCGAATCCACAGCACTGTAAGACTGCATGTTCTCTGGAAGAAAGTTTGCACGAGGCACAGAACGCATGGCTCTAATAACCTTTGTTGAGCGGAGAATGTTCTGCTTTATTAGTTTTTCAACGGTTCTTTCCCAATCCCTTTTTTCCAAGTCAATACACCAAATAAAATACTGTAGAATAAGCTTTTAACGTATTTGCATTTAAAATAAAGATGCAGAAATAAAAAGATAGACTATTTTACGGTGACAGATTTCGCGAGGTTTCTTGGAGTGTCTGGGTTGTGGCCTCTCTCAACAGCCATATAGTATGCTAGAAGCTGTAATGGAACAACGTAGGGTATTGGCGACAGAACCTCCGGGATGCCCTTGGGCACTTCCATGTAGTCGTCAGCCAACTTTTTAATTTCTTCGTCACCTTCGTCAATCACCGCAATTATTGAAGCCCCTCTGGCCTTCATCTCCATAATGTTGCTTATCACGGTTCTGTGGGTTCCATCCTTTGGACAGATGATAACAACAGGGAAACCGGGTTCCACGAGGCTTATGGGTCCATGCTTGCTTTCTCCAGCTGGGAATGCTATGGACGGCGCGTAAGCTATTTCCATAAGTTTCAGTCTGCCCTCGTAGGCTGTGGCTGTGCTTACTCCACGGCCGAGGAAAAAAAATGTTTTAGCATCCTTGTATTTCTTAGCAATCTGCTTCGCCTTGTCCTCTTGGGTTTGAATTATTTTTTCAACAGTGTCTGGCAGCTTCTCCAAGTTTTCCCCGAGAAAATCCATTTCATCCTGTGATACTTTCCCTCTTTTCTTTGCAAGTCTTAGGGCCATTTGAGCCATCACTGAAAGTTGTGAGGTGAACGTTTTCGTTGCCGCTACCCCTATTTCTGGACCAGACTGTTGGCCGATGTATACTCGTGAAACCCTTGTCAAAGTTGAACCAATAGCATTGGTCAATCCAAGAACTGTTGCAGCTCTTTCGCGGGCGCAGTTCACAGCTGCTAAAGTGTCTGCTGTTTCGCCGGATTGGCTTACTGTCAAGATTGTGCTGTCAATATTAACTGATTTGCCATGTTGCTCAACGAATTCTGAAGCTATAACTGGATAGGTTGGTAAGAAAGCAAGTTTGGAAAACATGTATGATGCAGCCAAGCAAGCATGGTAGGATGTTCCGCAAGCCACGAAGAAGACTTCGCGGGCACGGTCAAGAAAGGTTGCCATCAAATCAAGATAATGCTCCTGTAACCTAAGCGTGTTTCGCAGGCAAGCTGGTTGCTCATGGATTTCCTTGAGCATAAAATGCGGATAGCCATGCTTTACAGCCATTTCAGGCGTCCAATCAATAAGCTTAGGTTCCCGCCCCACAATGCTTGAATCAACAATCTTCCTAATCTCAAAGCCTTCCCGCGTGAGAACAACAAGTTCACCGTCCTCAACCACAACTGCTCTGTTGGTTAAAGGTAAAAATGCAGGAATATCAGAAGCACAGTAAACTGCGTTTTCATTTACTCCTATAACGAGTGGGCTTTCATGTCTTGCACATACTATCTTATAAGGTTCCCTCATTGAAATCACAGCAATCGCATATGAACCATCAAGCCTCCTCACAGCTTCAAGCACAGAGTCAACAAGGCTCAAAGGAGGATTAGCCTTCAAATTTTCCTCAATAAGGTGAGCTATCACTTCTGTATCGGTCTTAGATTTGAAAACGTGGCCGCGGTTCTCAAGTTCCAGCTTCAACTCAGCAAAGTTTTCTATGATTCCGTTATGGACAACAGCTATTTGCCCGCTGCAATCAACGTGGGGATGTGCGTTAACCTCTAATGGTGCACCATGCGTAGCCCATCTTGTATGTCCAATTCCAAGGTTTCCAGGCAAATCGTCTAAGTTATGGATTTTATGAACCTCGTCGATTTTTCCTTGGTCCTTTTTTATGTAAAGCTTACCGTTGTATAGGGTTGCTTCTCCAACAGAGTCGTAACCACGGTATTCAAGCCTTTTCAAAGCAGCATGTATAATAGGAGCAGCATTTCCATCGCTCAAAACACAACCAAAGATTCCACACATTTCTAAGCCTCATCGCCTAACTTTTGAACTCTGAACAAGTTTTACCTATTCTCTTCAACATCTATAAGCTTTTTTAGGAGAAAACTTGCGGTTCTAAAAAATTTTTGCGAGCTATTTTTCACGTCGTAAGGAACGTTAACCTAGAAATATAGCCATTTTTGTAAAAGCTGTAACAAAATTTTTATAATGGTTTCTTATTTCAGAGCTTTCCTAGCCAGTTCAGCCCCTAAAACCATGTTCTTAAGCTTTTTGAAGCTTATTTCCCATGTTCTCGTTCTCAGGCCACAATCCGTGCTTACATGTATTCTGCTGGGATCACCAATAATCTTTACGACATGGAGTATCCTGTCTCTGACGAGTTCCGGTGACTCAACAAAGTTGGTATGCACATCTACTACACCTAAACCATAATCTCCGTGAAAACCATGTTCTTCAAACAACCTTATTTCCTTGTAACCTGTTCTTGCATTTCCCGTCCCTGTTTGTCTGCTGTCTCTATTTGCGAATTCAAGAGACAATTGACTGCAATTTCGCAGTTCGCAAGCATGCCTAGCCAAAACTTCATAGTTACTGTAGCAGTTGTGTAAGCTGAAGGCGCAGTTAAAACCCTTAACTGTTTCATTAAAGGATTCCACAAACAACTCCATTTCATCATCGGTTGGATTGGTTGTAACTGCAGGCTCATCTATCTGAATCCACTTTGCGCCAGCATTCACCAACTTGCTGATTTCCGGTCTTATCACCTCTTTTATCAAATCGAAAAGAAATTCCCTCTTAGCCTCAAACTTCCTCCTCTTAAAGTCCCTAATTTCTCCACTAGACTTTTTCTCATAATGCTCATTAAAGGTCCAATCAACAAGCGTGTAAGCTCCCGTGAAAGGCACCTTTATTTCCCTTTTAGCGTTTTTTTTGGCGAACAGAAACTCGTCAAGATAGAAGGATTTCGCATATTTCGGTTTGCTTATGCAGGCTGCTTTGTTGAAGTATCGATAATCAAAAGATTTTACATATCCTAAAAACTTGAAACCAGCGGTTTTTCTTATGACATGTTCGTACATCTCTGATCTCCATTGTTCCCCGTCAAAAACTATGTCTAAGCCCGCTGTTTCAAAAAACCGAATTGCATATTTGGAAGACCATTCAAGAAGGGCTCTTTTCCTACTCGTAGAATCGCCTTCGCTCAATAGCTTAACCAGTTCTTCTAAATTCTCAATTCCTAATTTTCTCCCCCAACTCACAGCTTCGGCTATTTCCTCTTCTGACAGTGCTTTTCCTCTGTAGCCTTTGGTTCTCCATCTCGGCTTGGCTAGACTTCCTACCTCTTGTGTCGGAAACAGCTCATTCATGAAAACTCCCCTCTGAGACGTTTAGTCACACTGCTGAGAACTTTCATTTTCTCTTCTGCTCTTTCCCATGGCAGAAACTCCAAATCACAGTTTGGACAAATAAAAACTTCCTCCATCCTAGAGCGGTATATGGATTCAATGATTTCTTTGGCAACCGCAACCAATTCATCTTGTCCCTCAACGAGCGAACTTCTAGAGTCTACTAAACCTAAGGCAACACCTTTGTCAAAGCTGTACTGTTTAAGCTTCTCGATATCTGTTTCGTACAAGTCAATTCCTAAATGGTCAACTGGAAAATCTAGGGCCTCGGGTAAAATCTGTGAGAAATCCCCGAAAAACGTTTGGAGACATGTTTTAATTGCTGTTCCTTTAACAGCTATTTCTAGTACGTCATTCACGAGTGCTAACTTGTCTTTTTTAACATTAGGTGCTAACGGCTCATAGACTAAGGCTGGCTCGCTGAGTTGTACATAGCTGAAACTTGCTTCAGCTAAACTTCTAATCTCTTCGTTGATTATTTCGGCGAATTTGAACATAAGTTTCTCCTTCTCATAATATTGGTTTTCTGAAAGGGCGACAAATGTGAATGGCGCGGGCAAGATGGCTTTCCCTAGAAGGTTTTTGGGCAACTTCCCAAGATACGTTACGTTTTTGACTATTTCCTTATCTCGTTCAACAAAATCTGTTATAATCGGCTTTCTATAGAGGGTGTTGTTGTTGAACCATCTTGTTAGGCTTCCCACCGTTATTCCTTCTAAGCCTTCAGTGAATGGTCTAAGCAGGTCTTGCCATTTTAACATTCCATCAGTGACGTAATTTAATCCCGCGGAAACTTGAGCTTTTATCACGGTTTCAGTGGCTTTTTTAAAAGTTTCTTCAAGCTCTTTTTGGCTGATTCTTCCTCTTTCATAGGCTCTGGTTTTTTCTATTAACTCGTTTGGTCGTGGAAGTGCCCCTGTCACGTAACAGCCAATCATTTACTTTTTAACTCCTCCACAATCTTTTTTCCCAAGTCATCACGACCCAATGCCATTATGTGGAAGCCTATTTTGTGTTTGGGAGAAAGGGCTGATTTTATCTCATCGGCAATCTCCAAACACGTCATTATTAATTCTTCTGCAAAATCATCACTACGCTTTAATTTATTCAAGGATTGTTCAGGAATTTCCGCGTGTAGAAATTTAAGAACTTTATTCAACGCTTTCTCTGACGGTTGGGGAGACAAGCCGACTAGAACAGGCTTTTTTAGGGGTAGTTCTCTTTTTTCGGCTTCTTGAAAGAAGTTTAGCACCTTGTTATGGTTGAAGGTTATTTGCGACTGGAAAAAGTCAAATCCAGCCTCAATTTTCTTAGAAACTATGTCTATCTCATTTTTTCTGTCAAATACTATGGCTCCGCCTACGAAAAAGTCTGTTTTTCCATCAATTTTGATACGTTCTTCACCATTATACGCAAAGCCTTTATTCAAGCTTTTAACTTTTTTACAAAGCTCTGTAGATGTGACTTCCCAAACCCCTTTAGGCTTCCCACGTTTTCCCACTGGTTTATCACCGCTTATGATCAACAAGTTCCTTATCCCTAGTAAATGGGCTCCTAAAATGTCTGATTGAAGGGCTAGGAGATTTTTGTCTCTGCAATTTATGTGTGGTATTGCATCTACTTTCAAACAGTCCATTACGATTTTAGCGTATGCTATGGATGAGACCTTTAAAGCGGATAGTGGATTATCAGGCATGTTAACTGCGTCTAATTTATCTTTGAATTTTGATACGGCTTGGATGTGCTGGTTCACTTCGCAGCCTTTAGGAGACCATATTTCATAGGTTATCGGAGTAACTTTTTCCTTCAAGCGTTCTCTGAACATTTTTTGTCTCTTAACGGTTATCTCGTTTCTAAATTATAAAGCATGCCAAGTTTGTTATCGGATAAGTATTAATAAATTACTACCGTCTTTATGCATATGAAAAGCCATGAGCAAAAACTGCTGCTTCATGAAGAGGACAAAGGGGTTAATTGAGCCAAGACAACAGCCTAAGATTTCGTTTCATTTTTTGTAGGATGATTGCGAACAAAGTGGCGACCATAAACAGTGGCAGAACAATATTTGGAAATTCAGGTATCACTGTTTCTCCGATGATTTCAACGTTGCAAGTGCTGTTAAAGTTGAAGGTGAAGTACAGACACATTTTGTCATTTGAAGCTTCACTTGAAGTGTCTGGTGGCGAATCGTTTATCCGAATTCTGTAAGGACCGCCGAGAAGTTCCTTTGGAAATGACACGTTGCAGTAGCCCACTGTTTCTGATATTCCCGTGAGTTGAAAGCTAATCATCATTTTAGTATCGTTGAAAGAGAAGTCGGAAAGAGTTGAGTTGCATTTAACCGTAATATCAAAAGCTCTATAATCAACATATATCCTGAATGTCTCTTCTGTTTCCTCCACGGTCAATGACCTCTCCCAACTAGTGGATCCCTCGCAGACTTCGTCTCCTTCCCATGAGGCTCTCACTTTGTAATTGCCTAAAGTCGGCGTCCAAACATAGGAGTAGTCTCCATCCGATGTTGTGTTGACTGAAGCAAAAGTAATCCATGTTCCGCCTTCGTCAAGACTGTATTCTAAGTTCACCGTAGCGAAGCGTTGCGGCAGTAGGTAACCCGTTAAATTGATTGATGAGCCAATCGTTATAGTGCTTGGATAGAAATAGAATAGATAAATAGACGATGTACCCTTACTCACGGTGAATTCTTCAGGATAACTTGTTGATCCCTCATAATCTTCGTCGCCAGCCCATGAAGCCTTCACTTTCCATTCGCCAACTTTATCAGGCATAAACGTATCCGTGTACTCTCCAGTAGCGTTGGTCAAAGTTTTTCTTACAACCATGCTTTCGCCAGGTCTAATATATGTGACGTCAACCTCAGCGCCGACACGAAGTGGGGTGATTGAGCCTGAAACGGTGACGTTTCGGCCACCACTAATGTAACTTGACAGCGGAGTACAGGATATGATTCCTATCGGCCTAAGTGGCACCTCACTTTCCACAACAGCTCTGATCATGTAATCTTCGTAGCTTCGAATTTTCCATGCCGTTCCATTCCAGTCGAAGCTTCTCTCGTCTGGACTGCTTTCATCTTCTCCAAGACACGGATAGTAATCGGTTAGCCACTCCATTGCGATGTAGAAATCCTCCCGTACACTAACATTGTAAGCTGAAAAATCCACTTCAAACCAGCCAGTTGACGACGGAGTTTGAGCAAAAGGCGCTATTATGTCGCTGAGATTTTCGTCCATTACACGAACATTAAAAGCATAGTTATAGTCGGAAGAAATATAGAAGCGGGCTTTTGTCAAATTGCCCAAAAACAATGGGGTAAACCTTACTGCGACCATCTTACCAGCTTTCTGAAAAGTTGACGACTCTTCTGCAGAGTCATCGTATGAATATTGCATCACTTCAGCGCTGCCTACAGCCCTTAGTTTTCCTGAATCAGTGACCGTTACGTTTGTTTTTTGAGCTGTCGAGTTTGAGACGCTGACTCCGCCTTCGGTTTCCCATTGAAGGAACTTGTATCCGCCTTCATATTCTGCCTCGTAACTTCCGTTGACAACTAATGCGCTATTTGGTAGAGTGAAAATGTTGGATTCAAAATTTAGATTGCCCAAGTTTGAGGTGATTTCTGTATCTTGGTTGATTCAAATTGCACAGTGTAAATAGGCCTGGTCGTGTATTCAATTTCTAACTCAACTCCTGACACCTCTCTGGACCTGAAAGAAGCATAACCCGAGTACGTTTGTGGCTCCTCAAACATCATCACTTCCGTCAATTTTTTATCGAGGCTGAAAGCGGTTTGGACATCGGCTGTTATGTTCCACCAATCCGTACTTGGAAGAAAAACAATCCAAAATACTCTGGACATGGTTGGGTTAGGCTCGAAGTCTGGTTTGTTGTTCCACGTGATTTCTGTCTCGTTCCAAGAGTTGTTAGAGCAGTAGTGAGCACCTATGTGCACACCCCATTCGCCAGTACCGCCAATACTAGTTAAAGTAAGCCATAGGTTGGCGTCGATTATGGTAGCGTCTGGAGGAAGGCTGGACAGGTCAAACATGATGTAGGCATATCGATGATAGGAATTACATTCTATGCCTAGCCAAGTGTAATTACCATAATTCGTGTCGGGGCTAGACTCGTTCACATAAGAGTCGGCAATTGGATAGAGCGTAACAGTGTCTGAGCCTATTACTTTTTTCGAACTTACGCTTGGAATAAATACAATATTGGCAAAAACCGAAAAGAAGATGATTGTTATTAGCCAGGAAGACAGCTTACTCATAGCGATCACAACGATGTAACGTGTCCGTTTTTTGATATAAAATTTTCGTTTTGCAGTTCCTGTTTCTTCTACCATTAATAAAATTTTAATAATGGATGCTGCTTTATGTCTATGGAAAATCATGGATAAGAAACTGTTGCTTCACGAAGAAGATAAAAAACAAAAAGTTAAAGAAATCGCTATAGCTAAGGATCCGCGAAAGTTGAAGATGATTTTGCATAGGCTCAGTTGGAAGATTCTGGTTATGCTTTCTGAAAGGGAAATGTATCCAATGGAAATAGCTAAAAAACTGGGTGTTCACGAGCAGAAAGTCTACTATCACATAAGAAAGCTGGCGAAGGCGGGAGCTATAGTAGTTGCCAGAGAAGAGGAAAAGAAGGGAGCCATAGCAAAATACTACAAAGTGGTTTCACCAGCATTTGGAATAGAGCTTCCACTAGGATATAGAACAATACAGCGGCTTTCGCTTCTAAGCATGGATAAGCAAATACAGAAATTCTTCAAAGAATTCATCAGAGAAAACGGCGCATTCGAAGGGAAAATAGTTGTGGGCAGCCCTACACCCCACGGACCGTTCAAAACAAGCGCAAGAGACGGCCATTATGCTTCTTATTTAACATTCTTTTTAGGACAGTTCTCCGAAATGCCTGAGAAATTCGTGATAAAGCTTGATGTTGACGTTAAAGCGGAAAAAGAGGAGAAAAACAACCTTATTCTTGTGGGTGGGCCTGGAACAAACCTTCTGACGCAAGAAGTGAATGAGTATTTGCCGATAAGGTTTAACATGCAGCCTTCGGAGCAAGGGTTCTTGTTCGGCGGTTTGGTTTCTAGAAAAACTTCGCAGGTTTATATGGCGGACACTGTTGGGTTAATAGCTAAAATTGTTAATCCATGGGATGACACTAAGCGGATTACAGTTTTGGCGGGAAACAAAGCAGTAGGCACGAAAGCATGTGTTTTGGCTTTAACAAACTTTTGGAAGAAAACCTTGAAAAGCTATCAGGGCGAAGAGACGTTTGCAACGGTCATACAAGGGTTCGATCTGGACGGAGACGGAAAAGTTGATTCAATAGAGGTTCTCGAATAACGCTGAAACTTGTTCTACAACAACTAGAGATGTGCACAATGGAAATAACCGAAATAATTTTTGCCTACGGACACGAGAACATCCAAGCCACGCATAAGTCAACACTTGAAATCACTAAAGAAGCCGAACTATCAAAGAAAGGCGACTGCATCATTGCAGTTTCAGTGGACAAGGGTATAGCTGATCTAAGCCTTGAATTCAAGGAAAGTTTACGGAAGAAAAACGCAAAAATAACCATGTTAATCGAAGCTGGAGAACTCGTTGAAATAGTGAATGCCTTTGGAAGCCCACGGCTAATTTTAACGCATCCAACAGACATAGTTGTGAGAAAAAGCAGTTACGTTTGCAGCCGAACATTAGCAATTCAAGCAGATAAAGCCGCGTGGGATTTGTCAAGAAAACTTGTGGAGAAGCTAAGAAATCCAAAGCATAAAGTTAAGATCACTTTAACTGTAAAACCTTAATGAATTTTTGCGTCTAAAACGGCTTGCCACTCGTAAGGGGCTGTGGCGCGGACAAACCTTGAAAACAGAATTTTGTGCACTTTTCTTCCACTTTTCTCAACAGCGTCTATAAAACGGAGTTTTACATTCTCAAGCGTGTTTGAAGAGTCCACAAAACTGTAAAAGTGCACTATGCCACTCGTTGGCTTTACCGCTTCGCAGGCAGCATCCACAAACTCTATGGCTTTTTCAGGCAAATTCATAATCACACGGTACGCAACTCCAGAAAGCCTTTGTTTAACAATTTGTTTCGCATCTCCCAAAATTGGATGGATTTTACTTTCAACTCTGTTGAGCCTAATGTTTTTCTTTAGAAGCTGAACGGCTTCTGGGTTGACATCTATGGCGTAAACCTTCACGTTTTCATGAGTTTTTGCAATCAATACCGCGAAAGGACCAACACCAGCGAACAAATCTACAACTGTTTCACCTTCTTTGACGAGGGACGCAACTCTGTTGTGTTCATGTGATAAACGTGGAGAAAAGTAGGCTTTAGTAAGGTCCACGTAATACTGGCAACCATATTCTTTATGGACTGTTTCGGTCTTAGGTTCTCCAGCAATTATGCTGAACTCTCTCAGCCGATAAGTTCCACTGACAGCTCCCGCCTTAGCAAGCACAGTCCGCACGTTTTTATGCACTTTTAAAACTGCTTCGCCGATGATATTTTTGTATGCGTTAAGCTCCGGTGGAATTTCAATTATGACTATGTCTCCGACAAAGTCCATTGCACGAGGCAGACTAGCCAATAAATGTGGGGGAAGCTTGTCCTCAAGTAATTCGACAAATGTTGTTACTTGCTTCTTCTTTTCTGGAAAATCATAGGTTAAAACTTCGCAATCTGGCATTTGTTCCTTAAGTGTTTCTAATTCGTTTTCTTCTGGCTGACAGATAAGCGGAATGAAAATGAAATCTTTGTCTCTTTGAATTTCCAGCTCTCTGTCAACGATTTTCAGCTTATTGGCTAGGACAATAGCTTTTTCACCATAAATCTTTGGAACTCTGATGCATGTTGAGTTTTTAAGCATAAAATCACTGAAACCCCATTTTCTTAACATGTAATTGATTCATGATTCCCCTGACTTTTTCTTTGACTATTTCAAAAAGTGTTTTACTTATGAAGCCTTTTTCTAAGGCTTTTTCGAGTTTTTCAACGTCTATAACTTCAATTGCGTCGTCTGGTTTGATGCAAACGTCAACTTCTAAATCTATGTAGCGCATTGCCTTTGGATAAACTTCAACTGGAGTGTTCAAGTTCATATACGTTCCCTTCCACTCTCCATCCTTTGAGAAATACTTCGTTGTTATGCGCCATTCACGCGTTTTTGTTTCGCTTGTTGCCTTGTCTCCCGCTTCTTTTCTGACACCTAACCCATCGTAGAAGCCGTTACTTCGCATAATTCTGCTATACCGGATTCGCTCATTATCTAAACTTTCTATTGTTGCCTGCCCCAAATGAAAAACAAGTCCACTCCGCTTGATGTGTTCAATATCAACCGACGAACCAGCTTCCGGAAACTCATACATAGTCTGCTTTTTGAATAATTCTTCGACCTCACTTCTGTCATGTCCTTTTTCTAAGAGCTTTTCAGCCATTTCCAATGCTGCCGAAACCTTGCCTCCGCAACTCTTGTAAAAATGATGCATATCCAAAGTCTGAGCCGAGCAAGCCCTTAACTTGTCCAGCTGCCTTTTAGAAACTGATGGAAACTCTACATCCATCGAGTATAAGCCTTCAAGTAAAGGTGCTGAGGCCTCGGCATTAGGTGCTTTTTCATTTAAGATTTTGACTTTCTCAACAAGCGTTGCTATCTCGTTTTCCAATGTTTCTCTTGGCTGGTCTGCAGAAGATTCACGCCAAATAATTCCCCAACCAGGTGGTGCAAGCTTTTTCCCAAAGGCATAAAGTTCTGTCCGTTTATTCAAATCTCTAATTTTTAAACTAACTCCAACCTTGCTGTTTTGCGCCAGAATGCTGTAGTTTCCAACAATCTTCAATTTTGTGGATAAAACAGGTTGCTTTGCACCGATTCTTTTTCTTTCAACCTGAACTGTCGCTTGCTTCTCATTTACGTTTGCAACTTCAGATTTTGGAAGCCTTCCCGTAATGCCGTTGCCTATATCAACATAGACTGTATCTTCATCCGATTCCACCACGTTTCCCTTGCATATACCGTCAACGCTAACATGCCATTTTCGAGTTAGGGCGTCCTCAAAAGCGAGATGCAAAACAGACTGGAAGGCGTTCACGGCGTCAGATGTTCCGAGAACTCTTACGCCTTGCAAGTCGTATCTGTCTTTTATTTTAAGGTCTGGTGGTGCTGGATTTTCTGGAAGTCCAAAGCGTTTCTTTATAGTTGGAGAAGGCTGGACTATCTCGAAGTCGTTGTTTAAAAGTAGTTTTGTTAGGGCTGTTGAGTATATTCCTCTAACCTTTGCCTTCATCAAGGCTCTATCGCCTTTTTAGCTAAACTTCTCAATCTTGTAGACCTCACCCACTTTTTCCATGTTAAACTTGACATCTAATGTCTTTTCGACGAGCCAGATGTTTGTTTCCAAATGGTCTGAAATTGTTCGCGTTAGATAAGCTGATCTACCTTTTGCCAACGCTATGTATGGAATGAGCATGTCAGCCAAATGCATGTCAACCGTGGGCTTAGTAGAAATTTCTGCATAGAGCTTTTCTGCAGCCTCCCTTCCAACAGCCTCGCTTGTCTTCCTAAGTTCGCCGATTGCGTCAGCTCCTAGAATTACTCCAGTGTCTGTTTCAGCCCATAAAACAAGAGAGCTGCCTTTCTGCATGGGATTCGACCTATCGTTTACTATTTGGATCTCTGCCGTGTAACCCTTTTCCTTCAGGTAATTGTTTGCTGCTTTTGCTTGGCGTTCAGCAACCTTTCTCTCAGCGAGGAATGTACATACTGAAACTCCTTTTACGGCTTTCATTTTACCGAAATTCTCTAAGCGTGATGGTTGCAGAGACTTGCATGGCTGCACGGTTAATGTTACTTCACCCATGCCTTTTGGATAATAGCCGTACTTATGAACTGTTAAGGCAATGTTTAGTCTCATGTGCTTTAGTGTCGGCAAAAACACGTAGCGCATGTAGTTAATGGTAGGTGAATGCTGAACGTCTGTTCCACCTTTCGATACATGTAAATGCACGGTATTTTCTGCAAAAGTGCAGATTGGCAACACAGTCATCAAAAGCATTGGAATGCTTCCAGCAGTTCCAATTTCAGCCTCAACTTTTCCACCTTCGAGGCTTTTAGGCTTAAACCAGAGTTCACGCGAGTTAAGTACTGCACTTTCTAGTTCAGCGTTGCAAAGCTTTGCAGCTGTTAAGACTGCCTCTAAATGTTGAGGTCTCAAGCCTGGTTGCAGCCTGTTCTGCCTAATGTTGTAGATGTGTAACGGCTGTCCCATTATGGCGGCTAGAGCAACAGATAGCCTAAGAATTGTACCGCTCCCGCTTTTTTGGCTTCCATCAATCTCAATCATGGGTGAGGCTTCCTTCCAATCGGTCTAACATTTTTTTGGTTTTCTAGAGTTAACAAACAATTAATAAATGCGATGAGTATTAAGGATTTGGAAGGAAGAAAGGTTATGAGCGAAGAAAAGGAGAAGGTTGAGCAGCTTACAGAAAGGATTGATGAGCTTCTCATAATCTTAAACAGAGTTGCAGAAGACCTCAGGCAAGTTTCAGGGTCGCTAAAGTCTTTAGCGGTTTCACAAATTACTCAACCGGCGGCTGCCCCTGCTACCTCCGCTCTTACACCCGCAGCACCTGAAGTTTACGAGAAGAAGACATCAATAGACGACATTAAAATGATGTTTCCGGAAGACTTGGAGAACCTGTTGAGTTTTGAGGAGAAGGAAGATTATTTGATAATAAAGCCTCGTCAGTTTTTGGGTTCAGATAACTTTGCTAAAATAGCATCTATAGTGCGTGGAATAGGTGGAGAATACATAAGCGCTGGAAAAGGGTCACATTTTAGAATACCGAAAAAGTAGATTGAAAGGAATATTGCTACAGAACTGGCAAACCTAGGCTTACTTTTTATGCCCAGCTTTCCTAATTCTGCCAAAATCAGCAGTTCATTCTTTTCTGCAACATCACTCATACCCTAAAATGAGGATAATTTATTTAAGAGATTAAAACCAGAGTCAGTAACTACAAAGAGATTTAAATTAAAGATTACCCATAATTATTATAAAGAGAATTGGTGTTCAACAAGTTAGGCAAAAAGGGTCGCTATGTTGGCATATATTAATGATTCAGCGTTGCTAAAAGTTGTAGAAGCTTTAGGCGAGGAAGAAGCCGTCAAACTAATTGATATTCTTAAAGACTCGTCTGAGACAACAGATGATGAGATAGCAAACAAGTCTGGCGTAAGACTGAATTCTGTCCGCAAAATCCTCTACAAACTTTATGATCATTCCCTCGTAAGTTTAAGGAGAACACGTGACCCAAAAACCGGATGGTTCATTTTTCACTGGAAGTTTCAACCAGACCAACTAGAGGGTTTCATACTAAGCCAAAAACGTCGAGTACTTGAAAAACTTAGTCTTAGACTGGAATACGAGAAAAATCATGATTTCTATTATTGTTATACGCCCGGATGCAGAAGAATCCCGTTTGAGGATGCTGTAGAAATCGTCTTTAGATGCCCCACATGTGGTAAGCCGTTAATGCATTATGACAATGGCAAAATCATTCAAGTACTAGCAAAGAAAGTTGAACAGTTGAGGAAGGAATTGGGTGAGTGAAGAGCTTCCATCAAGGGAACAGGCACTACAATTTCTTCGTCAGAGTGGATGTTCCAGAAACGTAATAAAACACTGTGAAACAGTGGCTGAGCTCGCTGTTGAAATAGCGGAAGTATGCAAGGAAAATGGAATAAGTGTTGATCGGAAACTTGTGGAGATAGGAGCCTTACTACATGACATTGGCCGCTCAAAAACTCACAGCGTTCACCACACAGTTGTGGGGGCAAAAATCGTGAAATCTTTGGGTTTGCCAGAACCAGTTGTATCAATAATAAAGAAGCATGTTGGCGGTGGGATCGATGCAAAAGAAGCAAAACGGTTGGGATGGCCAAAAGACATTTACATTCCACAAACACTTGAAGAGAAAATTGTTTCATACGCAGACAAGCTGGTTGAAGGCTCGCGGCGAGTGCCGATAGAAAGAGCTATAGAAATCTTTTCTAAGCGCGCGCGCATACCACCGTCCGCCATTGCAAGAATACGAAGACTACACGAGGAAATGTTGGCTTTGATTGGCGACTGCAAATGCCTACCATAACGCTGTCCACAAAAGTTTACAACAATTTTCAACTAAAGCTTGTTGACAGAATTTTAAAGTCCATGCTTAAAGGTCTAAAAGTTAAGACGGAAATCTGCGGGGTCTCTTCCCGCGGATTGGTTCAAATAGCAGTTTCAGGCGAAGACGAAAACGTAGCTTTACGTTATTTAGCTGAAGAAATAGGACTGTGCCCCACACTTTTAGAAAATGTAGACAAGTTCTCCACAGTAAAAGGGTACATGGCAACTTTGAACAAAAAAGAACTTTACGTAGACATAGGAATCTTCTCACCCAACATCATCGACGTTGCAGTCTCCCTAAAATGTCTACAAGCACAACTTGTCGATGGAGAAAAAATGGCATTGAAGAAGATAGCTGACTTGTTTGGTTTCGTTGAAAACTTGCCGTTAAGTGTCAAAGTCTGTAGCGTTGACAAAGAAAAGAGCCGTGTTGATGCCATGTTATCAGAAAAGCAGCTTGCCCTTTACAGAAGTTGGACAAAATCGTTGCTGGATAGGCTGATAATCTTAGGTGCGTCTTTCAACGAAGTAAGGCTAGCGTTAGAACTGGCAAGGTGCAACCGGGACGTGGTAAACATTGAGCCCTTAGGATTATTTGAAAATGCAATTTTATGCAAGCTTGGAACAGACGCTGTGGGGTTAATCCCAAAAATTGGTAGAAAACTACGTAACGCAAACTTCAGCATCTTTAACCCAAGAAGAATTGTGAAATTTCTCGGGGACTACTTGGTATTGTAGCCTTTTTGTTAAGGTTATGATCAAAGCTCCGCAAAAATCATATTTGTCTCCAAATAACGTTTGTTTGCAGAAAGCCTAGAGGGGGGATTTATAGGAGCTTGTGCGGAAAATCTGCAGCTAGCCACTTTTATTGTTGCCAAAAGAAGATTGAAACTCATGTTAACTGCATTTACTTCGTGGTGACAAGGTAGACTCCTATAAAGATTAAAAGACCTCCTGCAAGGATGAACAGGTTCAATTTTTCTTCGAAGAACGTAACTGCGAATAACACAGTGACCAACGGTTCTGCAAATAGGAATGAACTGGTTATTGCTGCGTCTACTTGTTTTAGGACGTAGAACCAGATGTAATATCCTAATAATGAACAGGTTAGGGATAAGAAGAGAATTGCCAGCCATCCATAAAGGCTCATTGTGAATATTTGGTGGAGAGAGTTTTCAGCCGAAGAAAACGGAATTAGACATAATCCACCTAACATGGTTACGTACGCTACGATAAGAAAGGGGTTATACTTCTCCATTATCTTTTTTCCTAAAAGACTGTACGCAGCCCAGAGAACTGGAGTAGAAAGCAAGATTAGACTTCCCAGAAAGAAATTCTCGTCGCCTGGAAAGCTAAAAGTGCCGCCCGTAATAGTAATGAACGTGCCTGCAGCAGCAATTCCAATTCCGAAAACCTGCTTTTTCGTCAGATGTTCTTTAAATATTTTGGCTGAAAATATCGTGATGATAATTGGTGAAAGGAGACAGACGAGAATTGCGGCGATGGACGCGCTTGCCATCTGGATGCCCGTGTACTGAACAGCATAGAAAAAAGTGACACCAGTTAAAGCGAGAAGCAACAGTGTTGCGGCATCTTTTCTTTTAACAAGAAGCTTGTAGTTTCGTTTCCTTTTTTTCTTTAAGAGAAGCACAGCAAGGAAGAGGCCGCCTGCGATGAGAAATCTGAAGGTTGCTATTGCAATTGGGGTTAGTCCTTCTTTTAGGGCTATTTTGACGACTATGAAGGAGCTTCCCCAAATGATGATTAGAGTTAACATTAGAAACGTGTTGAAGGGACTGATTGTTCTAGTCGTCATGTTAGCGTAATTCTCTTGTAACGCCTAATAAAGAATTTAGTGGGCCGGGCCGGACTTGAACCGGCGACCTCAGCCTCGTAAGGGCTGCTTCAGGCTTGTTTTTCAAACACAAGCGTCCTAACCATGCTAGACGACCGGCCCTCCCTTCATTTCTAGAGAAGCTTGTTTTTATTAAATTTTGGCTATCTAGGAATAAATATAAAGCTGTTATTTTTAATACTGCGGAGCAGAAAATGTAACGGTGAGCCCGCAACGACTATGAAGAGAGGGTTTAGGGTGGCAACATGAAAAAAATCCTAGTTACGGGGGCTGGTGGGCCCGCTGGCATAAATTTTATTATGTCACTTAGAATTGCTCCTGAAAAGATGTTCATAGTTGGAACAGAAGCCAACGAACATTTCTTTTATTTAGCCCCTGCTGACAAAAAGTATTTGGTTCTAAAAGCAACAAAAGCCAGCTACATTGACGAGCTGAATGAAATCATAAGAAAAGAACATGTCGAACTTATCCATGCCCAACCAGACATCGAAGTAGCAATCATCTCAGAAAAACGCGAAAAACTAGAAGCAAACGTTTTTCTTCCTTCGAAAAAAGCAATACGTATATGCCAAGACAAGTTTGAATCTGCAAAACTTTGGCAGAAAAACAATGTTCCAGTAGCAAGATTTCAGGAGCTACGCGACGAATCGGACATCGACAAGGCTTTTGAAGAATTTGGAAAACCCATCTGGATCAGAGCTAGGCACGGTGCAGGAGGAAGGGGAAGTACCCCAGCATTTAACAAAGAAACAGCCATGTCATGGATTAGATACTGGAAATCGCGCGATGTGGACTGGGAATTTATTGCACAGGAGCATCTGCCTGGAAGAAACATAGGATTCCACAGTTTATGGAAGGAGGGTGAACTCGTGACGTCCATGGCTAGGAAACGCCTCCAGTATATTTATCCGCATCTCGCTCCTTCGGGCATCACCGGAACTCCTTCGGTTCAGAGAACAATCCACGATGAAAAAGTAAACGAGACTGGAACAAGGGCGGTCTTAGCCATTGATTCGAATTTTAACGGAATTGCATGTGTGGATTTGAAGGAGAATGAGGAAGGCGTACCATATGTAACCGAAATCAACGCTGGAAGAATGTTCACCACATCTTTTTTCTTTTCATATGCAAGCAGAATAATACGTAAAGATTACTATGCAAACATTCCATACCTCTACGTAAAGCTTGCATTCAAAGAAAACATCCCAAACATCCCAAAATATAATGCTCTACCAGAAAATATCTATTGGATTCGCCACATCGATGCGCCACCAAAACTGGTAAAAGACGGAAAGGTTATCGGAGAGATGTACCGTTGATCAAAGCTGTCGTATTCGACCTTGACGGCACACTAATCCATCTGCCAATCGACTACGAAAGGCTTTTTCGAGAGTTCAGTAGGATCATGAAAACAACTGATATGCGTCCATTGGCAAAAACAATCGCCAAATTAGATGAGAAAGCAAAAAAACAGATTTTTGAAGTTTGGGATGACGCTGAACTTGGAGCGTTGACAGATATGACGGTGGACGATGAGGGAAGAGCCCTTTATAAAAAATTCTCGAAAAAGCCCAAGGCTCTTGTAACTCTGCAGGGCAGAACTTTGGTGAAAAACGTTCTTGAACGTTTAAATTTATCCTTCAATTTTGTGGTTACGAGGGAAGACTGCCTCAGCAGGGTTGAGCAGCTTAAAATTGCTGCAGAAAAGCTGGAAGCACCATTTCAAAACATTTTGTTTGTTGGAAACACTAATGATGATTTTGTTGCCGCCAAGAAAGTTGGATGCCAATTTTTGAGGGTGAAGGAATGAAAATCTGGTATGATGCTTGCACTGGTAAACACGTAAGATATGGCGTTGCTGTCGCAAGTCGTCTTCGAAGCTTGGGACATAAGGTCGTATTAACTACTAGAAGGCATTCGGATACGTTACCGTTGACGGAATTTTTGAATGAAAAATTCGTGACGGTGGGGCGATATGATCCTAAGTCTTTGCTAACGAGATTAAGAGAAGGTACACGCCGCCAGCTTTTATTTTGTGAAATTTTCGAGAAAAACGTGCCGGATGTTGCTGTTTCACATGGCTCTGTAGATCAATGTAGAGTGGCGTTTGGTTTAGGAACTCCGATAATTTCAACTGTTGACACTGCTTATGCGGATGCTGTGCATAGGCTTACACTGCCACTTACAGATTATATTGTTGCTTCAAAGGCTATTCCAAGAAAAATCTTGCAAAAATACAATGTTAAAGCAGAAATACTAGGTTTTAATGGTGTTGATGAAGTTGCGTGGATTAAGGGTTTCGTGCCTAAGATGCGGTATGACTTTGGGAAGCCATTGATTGTGGTTAGGCAATTTGAAGAAAAAGCGGTGTACACTAGGGGGAAATTGGACTTACTTGCTTTGGCGAAGAAGCTGACGAGACTTGGAAAAGTTGTGTTTCTCTCAAGATACGGTCGAAAACAGATTAAGGGCTTAATAATTCCAGAAAAGTTTGTTGACTCTGCCAGCTTGGTTGCACAAGCAGACTTGTTTGTCGGTGCGGGAGGAACGATCACGCGGGAAGCAGCGTTGCAAGGAACACCGGCCATAGTTGTCAAAGTACTTCCAGGTCAATTTGTAAATGACTTTCTAATCGAGAAAGGTTTTCCGATTTTCAAAGCGAAATCGTCTGATGTGCTGAAGCTTGCGGGGGGACTTCTAAGCGAGAAGCGTGATGTTAAACATTTGTTAGCTGAACTTGAAAATCCGGTTGACATTATTGTTGATGTTGTTGGGAAAATTGGTGGAAGTTAAAGGCTGTTGTGTGTTGAACTGGCGTGTTTAAGTTTATATGTGACGTTGACGATTTGGATTTTTCTGGTGAAGTGTGTTGTTAAAGGAAAAAGTTTTGATTGTGGGTGTGGGCGAGGTTGGTCGTGCACTTTTTGAGTTGTTTAAAGAAAGCGGGAAATTTGATGTTAGCGGTTTCGATGTGAACGAGAGAAAAATGCAAAAGATAGTTGGTGAAGTTGAAC
>Ga0209636_10002010_pt1 | contig 20544 bp, 19 predicted proteins | sample DeeMarSWOR152_54_FD_187464 | JGI IMG/M metagenome (GOLD analysis project Ga0209636, IMG submission 187464) | Marine sediment microbial communities from White Oak River estuary, North Carolina - WOR-1-52-54 (SPAdes) (version 2) | ecosystem: Environmental > Aquatic > Marine > Intertidal zone >...
CCAAGGGGGTAGCAGGTTCAGGATATGATACCTTGTATACCTATGACCTTTCAGGAAGAATCACCAAGCAGGAATATCCATTGTTATCTGGACAGTCCCAGAGGTCATACATAGAGACTACGATATCTATGGGTATGATCTCTTAACCTTAACAGAGTTTCCCATATGTACAAACGGAAGTATCCAATATAATGTTGCGATTCACTGCAACATTGTTGTGTGGGAAGATGGGAGAAATGGGAACTTGGATATCTATGGTGTACGGCTCGATGTCAATGCCTGCAGGGTTCCAATTATTCTTATACCACGTCCTGTAGACATAACCACACCGATGATGTCTTTGGCTTCGTACAGGATTTTATAGGCACAGAATCTCTTAGAAGAGGTCCAGAATACCTGTGAAAAGCTCAAGGAAGAGAATGATCTGCTCTATAATAAGTGCTGCGATGTACGGTTAGATGAAGCGGTAGAGTTTCTGGAGATAGCTGAAGAGTCTTATGCGGGGGAAATTATATCGCTGCAAATTACTGGGCACTAAAGGCACTAAGTCTTCTGCAAGAGATTCAGAAGTGCTACCAACAATAGTTTCTTTTATCTGAGTTCACATTGTTGTGTATTGCAGTAGAAGCTGATTTCGACCATGTCCTTGATGAGGAAGGGTTCTCTTTAGATGAACCTCATCCATTAACAGCTGTAATCAAGATAGGATTACTATAGCAAATAATGACCGTGATCTATGGGCTATGAAGTGTACTGATGGAGACTGTGTGAGACTGACATCAACGGCATTCCTAAGTTTTTTTGTCGGATTATTTAAAGACTAACATACCGAAAAATTTTAAGCCTTCACTCCAAAGAAGATGCATGTATGAACTACTATTGAGCGGTTCCTATTACGATATAGGATTGAAAATTGGGAAAATGTTGAAAAAAGAAAAAGACAACGGCTTTCCTCCAAAATTTTCGAACGAAGATATCGAAAAAGGTAAAGACTATGAAAAGGAAGTAAGAAAATATGCTCCTGAATTACTAGAAGAGCTTCAAGGAATTGCTGATGGAAGTGGTATAGATTACAATGTTCTTGTAGCCTTTGAACTTTCTCCGTTTAGGAATCAACCTTCCTGTTTGGTTATGGCCATATCTGGAGAGCATACCAAGAGTGGGTTACCAGTTTTTGCTCGAAATCATGAATGGGTAGAAGAAGATAGTAAAGCGCTTACACTATGTTATACAAAGCCAAAAAGAAAGATTAACAGTCTAGGGTTTACGTTTTACTGGATGCTTTTATCACGATTTGGGGGAATAAATGAAGCAGGACTTGCCATTTCTTCAGCTTCAGCTTCCTTTGTAAATTCGGGACCGGGTGTGATGCTTAACATAACAACGAGGTGGATACTTGACAACTGTCGAACAACAGAAGAAGCTGTTGCATTTCTCGAAAAAATACCAAAAGTGTGGGGTATAGCTTATTTGATAATGGATAGAAATACGATTGCAAAGGTTGAAGCCCATCGAGAAAAGACGAAAGTAACCTACACAGAAGGATTTGAATTTGTTACCTTAAGATTTGATTCTCCTGAAATGGTACCCTATAATGAAGAGGAAGATCCCTTTTTGGACTTATATTCTGCGAGAAAAGACTTTCTCACGAAGTGGTTTTTTCACAATAAGGGAAATATTGATGATGACTTAATAATTCGCGTTTTAAAAGATCATGAGCATAAAATGTGTTACCATAATCCCGGTGATAATGTTTCTTATGGTACTTGTTGGTCATGGATTGTTACCCCTGGGAAGGATGAAGTACTTGTATGTGCTGGGCCTCCATGCAAGAACGAGTTTAAAAAATATTTCTTAGATAAAAAGGACTTCTAGGAACTATGTAAGTGATTTTCTCAAAAAAAGATGGAACGCTAAAAAGATCTAATGGGAAAATGTAAAGAATAGGAGCTACGAACGAAGATACACACGCCAGAAGATACGTTGATACGTGTTCGTATTTGATTGTTGAGAATTTACTGTGTTATTTTGCTGCTTAGTTGTGTTATTTTGCTGCTTAGTTATCACCTCCACTATTTCATGTAGACTACTATTCTTAAGTCTTTTCCGAGAGCACAGGAAAAATAAAGCTTCAGAATTCTTTTAATAAATTTTGTTACACGTGTAACATCTTTTTAAACGTTGACAAACCTCTAGATGTTCATACTTTTCTGCTCAAGTGCAGATTCCACTGTAGGAAAAGAAGGTCACCGCACATGCACCAGAAGTGAGACAAAATTTTGGATGAACCCAACCGAAACATATTTAACCTCTATCATAAGTAGTAACAGTTACCATCTGTAGTATGTGCTGCAGTGGAGTACCTGAGAAGGAAGTGGTTCCACGAGAATGGACCATAATACCAAGAATGGAATCCTCACTGCTGTAACAGGCAGATATGCACACGATGCAGTGACAGAATCGCATAGTGAATCAGTAGCCCTGCTTCTGTTCAGCAGCAATGAGGTCCAGAAAAGGAGGTTTTCACCATGAAAAGAAAAATTCTTGCGTTAGTAGTACTATTAGTTCTAACAGGAGGATGTATTTCGCAGTCAGAACCGCCGGAACAGATATCTTCAGTAGATCCCATTCTAGAATCTTTAGAGGGTCTTCCCATCGAGGTGTTCTTTGAAGAATCGTATAAACAGTTACTCCTGAGAAGCCCTCAGACACTCACACAATTAGGGATTGCTGAATCTTTAGGGGTAGGAAATGATACACTCGACAACATTTCTGATGCGTACATTAAAGAGACTCAAAAACTGGAAAAGGGTATCTTAGACTTGCTGCAAACGTACGACCGGGATGCACTGACGAAAGAGCAGCAGATATCCTACGATGTGTACGAATGGTTTTTAGATGATTTAGTGCGCGGCCATGAGTTCATGTACCACAACTACCCGGTTCACCACTTTCTTTCAAGTTACCACGATGACCTGGTCCGGCTGTTTACTGAGTACCACACTATAACAGATAAGAAAGATGCTGAAGATTATATTACTCGCTTGTCCCTGGTGGATACGCAAGTAGACCAGTTGATAGAAGGTCTCAAATTGCGGAAGGAAGCAGGTGTCATGCCGCCAAAGTATATCATTGAGATAACAGGCATTGTGATGAGCAGATATCTTGTTGAGGGAAAAATTAATCCTCTATATGAGGACTTCGAAGAAAAAGTGGATGCTTTAGACTTGAGTGCAGAAGAAAAACAGGCTTTGTTAGATGCTGCATTAACAGAGATTGAAAAGACCTTTATTCCTGCTTTGGCGAGAGTGGTCGATTACCTTGACTACTTGGAACCTCTTGCTACAGATGATTCTGGTGTGTGGAAGCTCCCGAGAGGTGATGAATACTACATCTACCTTTTGCGTCACGAAACCACTATAGAGTTGACTCCAGAAGGGATTCACCAGATAGGGTTGAAAGAAGTTGAACGCATCCAGAAAGAAATGCGTGAACTCTTTGATGAACTAGGATACCCTGAAGATACAAGCCTGACCGTGCTGATAGGAAACGCAATTAGCGAAGGTGGCGTTTACGATGCCAACCTGCAGGAGGGAAAAGATCAGGTAATAAAAGCGTATGAGGACATGCTGGAAGAAATTGATCAAAGGCTGGATGCAGTGTTCGACATACACCCCACAGCAAAGCTGATTGTGGTTGGAGATGAAGAATTTGGCGGAGGCGGCGGATACTATGTGTCTGCCTCGCTGGATGGATTGAGACCTGGTGCTTTCCATACCGGGATAGACGACTCTCTGGTCTATAAATACAGAATGCCAACTACTGCATACCACGAGGGAATACCAGGACACTATTTTCAGGTTTCCATTGCCCAGGAAATGGATATGCCGTTATTCAGGAACGACATTATCTTCAACGGGTATGCAGAAGGGTGGGCTTTGTACGCTGAGCGGCTAGCCTGGGAATTAGGAGCATACGAGGATGATCCCTACGGTAATGTGGGGCGACTGCATCTAGAGTTGTTGCGAGCTGTTCGCCTGGTGGCAGATACAGGTATTCACTACAAGGGGTGGACACGAGGGGAAGCCCAGACATACACGAGAGAGGTTCTTGGTCCACGACTCAGTGAGGAAGAGCGCTACGTCGTTATACCTGGTCAAGCTACGGGATACATGATCGGCATGTTAAAGATGCTGGAGTTACGCCAGAAAGCTATGGATGCACTGGGTGACAAATTCGATATCAAAGAATTCCACAAAGTAATTCTATGCAATGGAAGTATGCCACTGGGCATTCTGGAAAAAGTAGTCCAGGACTACATCGACTCCACATTACAGGATACTGCATTCCTGAATCCGATGGTTAGTCTCCCACAGATAGCGTGAAGCAGGTGTGTTGATGGATACCGGTAGCTGATACCATCTCCAATTCCCTTTTTCTCTTTTTACGTAGTGCACCATGGTCTCTGTGCTGAAAAAGGCACCGCAGTTAGTCAATTAGAATTTCATCGTGGTAATCCTCATGGATTCTCTCAGCCCGGAAGAAATGAGAAAAGAGCTCACAACCATGTATATTATAGCCATTCCCGGAGGAACGATGATCCACCATGGAGCATATCCCCTATGCAGTGTCAGCGTGAATGCGAGCATTCTTCCCCAGGTGATAATGCTTGCATCTCCCATTGCCAGAAAGTTGACAGTTGCCTCCAGAACGAGGGAGGATGCTACTGCAATGGTCATGTACAGAAATGTCAGATGAATGACATTGGGGAGAATGTGCCTGAAGATAATTCTCCTGGAGGAAGCACCTGACACCTTTGCAGCTTCAATGAATGGTCTATTCTTTAAACTTAAAACTTCTGCTCTTATGACTCGAGCCGTGGTGGTCCACAACGTGAATGCTACTCCCAAAATGATTGCGGCCCGGGCCTGGTAACCTCCCCAGGAATAGACGATCAAGGCAACAAAAGGAACTGATGGCCACACCAAAAAGGTGATGTTTATCCGCTGTAGGACTGCATCGGTTAACCCTCCGTAGTATCCAGATACTAATCCTGCCACTGTCCCAATGATACCTACTAGTAAAGCTGCAGGTACAGCTATAGCAAGAGCAGAACGGAAGCCCCAGATAAACTGGCTGTATACATCGCATCCTAATATATCAGTACCCAGGGGGTGCTTTAGTGTAGGAGGATGGTTTACGTATTCGAGTTCAGCATAGTAGAAAAGAGGATCATACAGAATCAGATAGGGTGCCAGAACAGCTATTGCTACTGCAACTGTCAGCATGCAGACTCCAGCCATTCCCTTTCTGTTCTTTGTGAACTGCTTCTGGACTCTTTCTGGTAGGAGATAGAATCTCATAGACTCACCCGTGGATCCAAATATGCATACAACATGTCCACGATGAACATTGAAATCAAAAGCATAATTGTCAACAAAAAGATGGCAGCAGAAATCGTAGGGTAATGCATTACCTTTAGTGCCTTGAAGAATATCTGGCCAATCCCTGGCCAGTTGAAGATATATTCAATGAGGATTCCACCACTGAAAATGAGGGCCAGGTTGACAGAAGCATCGCTTAACAAGGGCAAGAGAGCACATCGAGCCACGTGTCGTGAGAATATTCTGTCTTCTGTTAACCCTTTTGCTCTGGCTGTTACCACAAAGGGTTCATCAACAATCGCCGACATCTGGTCCTTCATCAAAAATAATGGTCGCGCTAACCCTACCATGACCAGGACTATCAGCGGCAAGATCATGCCAGAGAGGACGACCTCCATGTTTCCAAGCTGATCCAGAGTAGGGCTTTCCAGGTTCACCAGCATGGACCACGCCGGGGTTGCCGCGATATCTACAGAGGGAAAAACATGGTACTTGAAAACGAGCCAGGTTCGAGTGTACACAGCCAGAACAAAGGCAGGAACTGCATACAAGACGATGGAAGTGCCAGAAATGAAGGTTTTCCACCGACCTTTCCTAGAAAGCAGCCTCATACCAAGGTATGTTCCGATAACATAGGAAATGATGGTGGCTGTTCCAAAGAGTAAAAGCGTATAGGGAAGGAACATAAGAAGTATGTCCATTGCATCCACCTCTTGGTCTCTAAATACAGCATAGTCTGCTGTGAAAATCCTTTTCATGTAAATGGCATACTGTTCGTAGAGGGGTTTGTACAATCCCCACTGTTGTCGTATGAGAGCTTTCTGTCTTGCCGATCCGAAGGGGTGCATCCGGGTTGCTATGTCTCCACCAGGGACTGAATGCAGCAGCACAAATAGAATCGACATCACCAGAAAAATGGTGATTAAAGCTCCAACAATCTTTTTTCCTAAAAATATGGAAATCCTAGATCTTCTCATGATAGACATCTCCTTGCAGATTTTTACCTGGCAGTTCAAAAATGCTGTTCACATCCTCAGGGGATGCTACAGGCGATAACTGCCACTATAACAGACAGTAGCAACTTATAAGGTTATCTGCTCCCACTCGCTATTGTCAAGCGAACAAAAGAAATTTCTCAGTATTCCCTTTTTATATTATAATAATGGCTGCATCCCTGGCTTTTTTCCTATCTGAAACAAGAATTGACTTCAATTCACCGATTCCTGCTGTTATGGAACAGATTGGTGAGTATGGCAAACAAACATTACTGGATCTGGGAATATTAGTTCTTGCTGTAGCAACAATAGCTCTTGTTCTACAAAATCGCAAAATGATTGATCAACAGAAAAAGGGAATAGAATATGAAATCAAGCCTCTTATTGGTATCAGGTATGGAATTTAGTGGCAATCGTAAACACAGTTGGACCAAATAGATCTATTATCTCCTTCATATTTTTTCCCAAATTTACAACCTTCTCAGACCAGTTATTTGCTTCATCTTTACACCTCCAAAACCTTTCTTTCCAAAATACTTTTGGGATTTCTAATTTGAGGGACACATTTTATATACCCTTATTTTTATCCGCTAGAAACGACAGTGCTAGATCATCAAGGTGAGGTTAATATGACGGAAGGTTTTATAGTATGAAATCAACATTAGGGTCATCCCTCTATGTCATTGGAAAGTGATTCGTTTCATCCTGGTGCTCCGTGTCCTGCTCCATCTCCGTAACCGAGAGGTGTTATGTCCATTGGTGGAAATGGATTGGTAGGAATTGCTGTCTTTTTCATCAAATTTTGATTGTTCCTACCATTGATAAGTTGTTCCTACCATTGATAAGTTTTACTGTGATGTCTTCATTTTCTCGCTTCCTTTTGTTGGTCGAGCTTTTGGAGAGATTAGGGAACTAAGTAGCCAAACCCTCTAGAATAAGATTGCAATTTCTGCAATTTTTGATGTTTTATGCAGGTTGAACATATATCCCTAAATTGCGAAATTCACAGAAAGTGTGCAAAAAAGTTTTACATGCGGAACTACTGTATGTGCTCACATTTAAGAAATGAGGGATAGCTAAAAATATAATGTAACAATTAAACAAAAGGAGATAACCATGAATCCTGACAAACAGAAAATAGTTGGCATCATGAAGGAGAACTCCCTCCATGCGTACTTTGCTACGTGTGATGGTGATCAACCGAGAGTTCGTCCCGTATCCCCCATAGTTGAGGACGATATGTCCATCTGGATTGCAACCTTCAGTACTTCCAGAAAGGTCACCCACATTCGTGAAAATCCCAAGGTTTGCCTTGCTTTTGTGGAACAACCTCGTGGAGACAAAGCTGTCACTGTCATTGGGAAAGCTGAAATAAGTGAAAATTTGGAAGAGAAAAAGAGGGTGTGGGAACGTGCACCCTTTGATCTGTCAGAGTATTTCCCAAATGGCGTAGAGTCTGATGAGTTTTGTTTGTTGAAGATTGTCATTGATAGAATCGAATGGAGAGATAGCTGGACCAGCAAGTTAAAGGTCTATGAACCTCAAGAATAAGTGAGGATACACATAATAGACTATAGGCAAGGAATTGAAGAAATGTGGCTACTGAATATGATCAGAAAGCCGTATCCATCTGAGGTATCCAGTCGAGCCGCCTTTGGCTGTCCCAATTTATAAGACTATTGCAGAGGGACTAAGCTTCATTTTCAGGGTGCAGAATTGAGTGTTGAAGAATTCCCAGAATTATTGGAATGAAGCTGGAATGAGATTTTGGCGCGAAGCTGTCGACCTTTTCTGAAAAAATCGAGGGTCATCCAAAAGAGTATAAACGAAAATTTTAAAAAGCTAGGAATACTAATACTAAGAAGAAGAGAACTGCAGGCATGCTCCTGGGGGAACCTCTTCAGGGCTGTCACGCGTCATATTGAATAGTATGGAGGTAAAATCATGCACGCTTTTGAGAAACCGGATTTCGAATACGATGTGGCACTTTCAGAGGAATTGGAGCGAATCAGAGACCACCAAGACCATCGAAAGATTCCTTCTGCAACAGACACCAACCTCATCATTGCTACGTGGAACTTAACGAATTTTGGATTGCAGAAACGAGAAGATGTCCATCTTGAACTCATGGCAGAAATAGTCAAACCTTTTGATGTTGTGGCGATACAAGAAGTGGCAGACAACGTTGATCATTTGCACTCTCTCGTACTGAAATTAGGTAACGATTGGGATGCAATTTATACTGACACTGCTGGCAATCGGGAAAGACTTGGGTATCTGTTCAATCGTAAGCGCGTCACTCCAACAGGATTGGCTGCTGAGCTTGCAATGCGTGGCTACGAACGTCAAAGAATCGTGATCGAGGATATAACAGAAGAATTTGAAGGATTCAACCGTAATCCTTACATAATGAGTTTCAAAGCAGGACAATTCGAATTTAATCTCGTGAATATACATTTATACTGGACATCGTTCGCTCTACGGCTGCTCGAAGTCAAGGCTCTCAGTAAATGGGCCAAATCACGAGTCAACAAATTATTCCCACCGAACAACGATATCATCCTGATTGGAGATTTCAACATGCCAAAAGTACGTGAGGGGGACGAAATCTTTGACCTGCTTACCCAATATGGACTTCAAGTCCCCAAGTACAATACAGAGCTTGTGGGGACCAACCTTGCTGGTGATAAACATTATGACGAGATTGCCTTCTTCCCCAGCAGAACTGGAGAAGACTTTACTAATCGAATGGGAGTCTACGACTTTGACAAAGTACTCTTTCCCGATTTGTGGAAAGAAGGCGAAAAGGACAATTCAAAGTTCTTTAAATATGTAAGATATTTCATTGCCGATCATCGCCCCTTGTGGATCGAGTTTAGTCGCAGGCATGTCTAATCTTTTTGAGAGAACTGGGATTTGAAGAGCGGAAAGAAGAAGGAATTAGCTCCTATGAAGGGCTCATAAATTCAGAAGTAACTGAAAACCCTCTAAACGGTATGGAAGAGATGAGAAGAGGGTTGGACAGTGGCACCTTGCTTCAGCACAAGCTTGCAGTACAATCTTCATATTGAGATAATGAGACAGCAGATCAATTCCACTTAGTTCGATGGTTTATTGTCCAGGAATATTAAAGTAAACCTCTTTACTCTTTACTATCTCTTTCTGCTCAGTGGGATTTGTTATATTCTGGTACTGGGGGATAAACCTCCTTTAATATCAAAAATTTCGAGAAAAAATAATAAAAAGCAGTTGATTGTTACACGTGTAACAAAAATGAGAGAACTCTATTTCGCAAAAATATATAAAGGAGCACCAGCCTGTATGGCCATGAAAAAATTACTTGTATTGATAATTCCCCTTTTGCTTGTACCTGTTGAGTATGAATTTGGACATTCTGAACAGGTCATCCTTTTGGTATTGGACGGTGCAGACCCTTCTGTCTTCTCTTTGGAGGGGTTTCCTTTAGAAGGTGAGTGTCAAGCAGTATTCCCCACCATGACCAGCCCGGGACATGTCTCTTTGTTGACAGGAGTGTACCCGTCTCGGCACGGCATTCTGGCCAACGAGTACAACGACGACAGGAAAACCAAAAACTACACTGCAGACATGATTGAGGCTGAAACGTTATTTGAAGTTGTAATAGAAAATGGTAAAAAGGGTGTATTCATCTCTGGGAAAAAAGGATTGGCCGCTTTTGTTGGGGTTAAAGCAAACTTGTCTGTGTCACCAGGTTTGTATCCTATATACTTGACTGAACCCCCAGAAGATCCCCACGAGTTAACTGAATGGATATTTGAAGCGATTACACAGATCAACGAGAGAGAGCACCCTGATTTTATGTGTATTAATGTGCCCATACTTGATGAATTCGGCCACGAGTACGGGCCTCAATCTAAAGAGACCAAAGAAGCTGTATTATTGGTTCAAAATCTGATTTATTCGCTCAAAGATTCCCTAGATGAAGGTGCCGCCTTGATTGTGACAGCAGATCACGGCATGAGTCCAGTCTCAAAGGCAGTCCCCATTCATGCTTTGATGAGAGATGCTCAATATGAAACCTGGCCGTTACACGTGGGAAGATGTGCATTTTTATACGACATAGAAGAAGGAGTAAAAGAATTCGTGTTAACCCAAAAAGGAGTAAAGCAAATCATTGAACCTGACGAATACCCTCAATACCATATTAACCATGAAACTGCTCCCGATCTCATCGTGCTGGCTGAAAAGGATTACTTGTTCATTCCAGAACCATTACTCCAATACTACAAAGGGATGCACGGCTCTTTAGATGAACAGGACATTCCCCTGTATATGACAGGTGCAGGCATCCCCCAAGGATATACAGAATGTAACCACGTGGATATTGCACCGTTAATTGTTCACCTGTTGACCCTGGAGACTGATGTTCAATTTGATGGGAAACTACCTGAAGTAAAAGAAAAGGAAGCTTCTGGTTACATTGTCCTGGTCCTTACAGGTATTGCTCTATATCTCCTCGTTACGAAATTTCTAAATTCGTAATCCACCACACCCAACTTTCAGGACCGTACACCTTTTGGGCCTCCTCTGAAAAGATAACCTTCAAAGGACCACCTGTCTTGTCTGTAATCTCTTCACCATCCGCTATGTACGCTATCAAAATACCTAAATCCAAGTCTTCAACCTTTATCACTGCTGAATACCCGTCTTTTGCAATGATTGTTATCTCTTTCGCATTCTTTGCATCAACACTGCTTAAAATGTCCTTTAACAAGACTCCACCGTATGCAATGGTCGCATCTAAATGCGGATCATGTGTCTCAATGGTAGTGTAGGGCAGCATCTTGAAGTTTTCCATGTCGTACTGGAAGGCGTCTCCTGCATTGAATTTGGTAATATTCCCTGATATGGTCAAAATGATTTCTCCTCTTGGCCCGCTGATGGCTTCAGGTTCTTGGGTGAGGCATCCTGCCAATATGCATCCTGCACATACTATCACAAGCAGCCGTTTCATACATGTCACCTCCTGATCAAGTTAGTCAACCCATATCTCTTTAACGGAATAATTACTCCCACCCCAAATATGGTGGCGAAAAATGCCATGAACATTCTCTCCACCGGATAAATAAAGAGAAAGGCTTTGAAAATACCTACATTTAATTCTAAAACCTGGACAGCCAGAAAGTTGCCGATCATCAAATCAGAAAGAACAGCAAATCCAGATATGACAAAATAAGCTACAGATAGTTTCTCCAGAGAAATGTTCAAAAAGAATGATACACCAAGGATGATGATAGCCACAAAAATGAGAAACCATCCAATATGCCCCGCATACACGGGGAATACATTCTTTGTGTAGTAGTCAAAAACACTGGTAATGTCAATTTCTTTTCCCAAAACAGATGTGGAAAAAGGTATCAATTCTTCCAGTCGAAGAAGTTCCTTTCTGATAACTTGAGACTCCAAAGAAAGAAGGAGGAATCGCTGAATCAATCCAGCAAACCCTGCCAAAAACAAGGTTAATCCAGACCATTTCTTTAACGATAGCCTGTCCTGAAAATGAACAGCTGAAAAGAGGATACATCCCACAATTAAGAGGGCATACGAAATTTTCTCAAAAAGAATCTGAAGGAGGTAATCGTCCTGGACTTTTGCACTTCTTATCATAAGAATGAGAGCTGCTACGCCAAACAATACAAATGATTCTACGAACCTTCTACTGTATCTGTATCCTAAAAATGTTAACCCCAAGAAAAAGACAGCTACGCAGTAGAGAACTGCTGTGACAGTGGTTAAATAAACCCCGTACTGCACTGCAATCCCCAGTACTATGACAATCCCACCCGCAATAAAGAGAACGCCGGAACTCTTTCTTAAGACATCATTCTCCTTGAGCAAAGAACAAAGCAATACTACTAAAGCTGCTGCCGAAATGGTGACCCCTCCAATAACAATGTCTGCAGTACCTGCAAAAACTACTACCTCAGCAGCAATAACCAGAGCTATACCCACCACCATGACCCGTATTCCTGCTCTTCCAAATCCTATGATCTCGTCGTATTTCACGTGGATCCATTCGCCTAAATGGCCCCTGAACAATAATGCTAACCCTAAAAAGATCAGCGGCATATACGGGTAGTAATACAGTTCTCTCCCTATAGAAGTGGAGTACCACAATAACAAAACTGCAACCATGACACCTGAAGCAGCCTTCCAATGCTTGTGTGCGAGCAACCCTGCAGTGGCAGCTCCCACCGTGGGCGGTATAAAAGTCAAAAGACCAAAAATGGCTCCATGAGGTGCTAAAACCTGTCCTACAAAAGCGCCTGCAGCAGCAGCGTACGTCCCCAAAATGGGTCCCAGTAAAACGCCAACCAAGGGCTCCAGCATCACTGCAGCAGATATCACCTTACCTACCCCTGCCACCACTGTCACTGGAATGAAGGCAGCCACTGCCATGACTGCTGCCATGACACCAGATAAAGCGATCTCTTTTGCCGATAACTTTCGGGGTGCCAGCATGCGGAGCTTATTCATTACACGTTCACGGAGTGTCATTTGCATCCATCCTGTGTAGTAAACTACATTCGATGTTCAGAAAGTGCAATAGGTATATAAAGTTTTTCCTCCTAGTGGGTACATGGATGAAAGACTGCTTCCCATCACTGATGATGTGCTGCCATACATTATATTTCTCCCATCAGATAGGGATGCACAACTTCGGATGTTATCTGCAGTCTTTGGTTCTGAAGTCAACTTGGACATATTGACAGCATTCTGCGGGAAACCCAAGGTGTACCAGAAGGAACTGATTGAAACCCTTCCATATTCGAACAAGACTGTCATTAACCACTTGAAGCAATTGGTCTCTTTAACTGTGTTAAAAGAAGGAATGGAAAAACAGGAAGGGGAAAACAAGAATGTGTGGTTAAAATACTTTGAGGTAGAACCCTCACGGAGATGGTTGATCTTTCTCATTTATGATCCTGAAAGTATCTCTGCAAAGATGATGCAGGAGATCATTGTGGAAGTGGCGTACATATACTTCAAGAAAATTGGAGAGTTAGCCAGACAGTACAACATGGATATTGATAAATTGAGAGAGATCTTTGAGGATGGAATCCATGAATAATGATGTGATGTGCATTGGGTCTGCAGCTGTAGATTCTGTTTTTTTATTGAAAGAGTTTCCTTCTCCAGATGAGATCTCTTTAGCTTACTGGTGTAAACAATTCTGTGGAGGATCATCTGCTAATGTGGCTGTAGGGTTGTCGCGATTAGGGCTGTATACAGGATTGGTCAGCAAAGTGGGAAGAGACCCTGAAGGGGTACATCTGTTGAATAGGTTAATTTCAGAGGGAGTGGACATTAGAACAGTGATAATTTCAGGGAAAACTGCAAAAACTGTTGTTTTACTCACTGAAAAGGGAGAGAAAGCTATTATTGCTGATACAGACTGCGTTTTGAAAACGGAAGAAGAACTCCCACAAGCGTCTATATCGAAATCGAAAGCATTATACATTGGGGATTGCTTCTTACCAGTAGCAGAAAAAGCAGTAGATACAGCCAGAGAAATGGATATCAAAAGTTTTTTACGAGTAAGAAATGTGCACTTCTCCTTTGATTTAAATGTAGAAGATGTTATTTCCAATGCTGATTTTGTGATCATGAATGAAAGGACGTATTCGATGATTGATAAAAGAAATGAGAACTTCATCATTACCAAGGGAAAAAAGGGTTGTTACTACGTAAAAGAGGACGTAACTGTTGAGGGATTTCCTGTTGAATCAGTGGATACTACAGGAGCAGGAGATGCATTCTGTGCAGGATTCATATACAAAATTTTGAGAGGGGGCTCTGTTAAAGAAGCGTTACACTTTGGTAATGCAGCAGGCGCTGTATCTACCACGAAGTACGGGGCCATGGATAGTATGCCGTCAAAGAGAGAGATAGAATCACTTTTATAGAGGCCACAATTTCTGGCACTTTCTGCAGAATTCTTTACTCTTGTAGTCAGTATCTTGGAGAGTATAGGAAAAGTGCATGACACACGAAGGGTTTGAACAGTGACGTAGAGAGAAGACGTGTCCTAACTCGTGGACAGCCTCCTTGATCATTCTCTCCGTTAAGAGGTACCCTTTTAATCTGGCAATGGATATTACTGCATTGGAACCAAGACAAACCCCGAAAATGAAGTTATACCCAGGCGTATACAGATCCACGTCGGTGACGAGTAAGTGGCGGCCTTTCAATTTGTTAACTAGTTCAATGAAGGGGTGGACTATATACTGGTTTCTTTTTTCGTCATACGCCTTTTCAGGAATCGGTAATCTATCAGAAATTGTTACAGAGAATCCAATAGATTCTAAATACTCTTTTAAGGGTTGAACAAGGTCTCTGTTGATGTGTCCCACTGGTACTATTGAAAGTTCCATAGCTATAAGAACCCTCACAGATATAAATTTTCTCTGAACAGTTAGTGTTTCGGGGTTGTCAAATTATCAATGGAGGACTTCCTTGGGGTTATGAATTTCTTTTAGAATTGAATTGTAGATGAAAATATAGTATCTGAAATGTTACACGTGTAACATTGATATCCAAAAACGAGACAATCCCAATGTTTCCTACAGGGTAAATGCTGGCAGATTCCTGAATGGTATTCAAATGCTCTTCACTATTCATAAATGGTACTGCCAATTTTCACTTTTGTGACATATAAAACCTCACAGGAACCACTATCTGGATCTTTCCAGATTAAACTGGTTTCCCAGATTACAGCTCCCCCAGAATACACATTAACCAGAAACCCTTCCAGAACAATTGCTTGATCCCCTTTGATACGTTTTATGGCCTCCAAAATAGTTTCATTCGCAGGAATAATGTGCATGTTTGTAAAATGGGTACCTACGTACGAATCATCAAGATAGCTTTCTGTTCTACTTGTAAGGCGGCACCCTCTGTCAGTTTGAGTACAGGTGAAGTGCTGAAGATATTTCGGTTTTGCCAGCTTTCCCCAGACCACACATAAATCAATTGGAGCAAGCTCATCCACTTCATCAGCATTGTAGTACTTTATACATATGACCAGGACGGACGCTTTGTATACTGCTACAGGCACAATGGTGAACTCAAATCCGCCAATTCTCTTGTGAATCTCCTCTCCTGTGTACCTTTCTTGTAGGGGCTCTTGGGATGTATCTATGGCGCTTCCACCTTCAGAAGGTTGCACAGTGAATTGAGAAAGGCATCCCATACCAGTAGAAATAAGCAACACTGAAAATATCGATAGGACCCTGATTTTTGACATAGTACCTCTGTATCGGATTCATATATAAATTCTTGTTTGAAATGTTGGGGCTACACTAATATGTCTAGCTTTTCAAATTATCAATCTTCAATATTGCACGAGTTAAAAGTATCTGTTACACGTGTAACAAAACAAATCAAATTGGAAGTGGATAACCTGTACTCGCAACACTAAAGACAAAAAACATCATGAAGATACGATATCGATAAGGGATGGTTTGTTTCATTAGAAGATTTACGTTTTGTATAAAGAACAATCTCTCTAAAGAAGGTACTGGTGTTCCTTAATTTGTTGTGATAATCCCACTGGAACTGAGAATTGATCCCCACACCTGAAATAATTCTGCTACATTGAGCACCTGTCCCACCACATATGACAGTACTTTCATGTGATCTTCTCCGAATTTCCCCAATGCACTATAGCTGTAGTAACACGAAAGGATGTTATCTTTTACTCGGGTAAGGATCTTTACAATTGATCGCGCCAGATAGGTGGCAAGCCACTGCTGCTCTTCATCTTCCAGCTGCCCTACAGAATCTTCCTGTAATACTGTAGTAACACCTATCCAACCGTCGATGAGATCACGAAGATCAAATATGAGGTTTTCATATCCCGGATTACCTTTATATCGCCCAGGAGATATTCGTCCCAATACAGATGCGATCTCCTTAAAGTAGTGGGCATATTTTTGTGGTAATTTCTCTGCTTCAGCAGATACTTCTGATTCAATCATAGAAATCAGACTCAAATTTGCATCATTAAGTGTGGCAGAGATTGCCTCTTTCATATACTGGCTCACATAGTCAGGCGTAAGTTCAAGACACGTCGTGGGCAATTACATCCTCCTCCCTTGGTTTCATGTACCGGCCATAAATGTAACTGAGGATATCATGAATTCGCTTCCGACCAAAACGCTCTATAAGATTGTTAATACGTTCATTTTCAGAAGGAAATTTTCTTTTTATTTTGTTGAATTCTCTTTTTCCCTCTTCGGTGAGTGTGAATATACTGATGTATTCTTCTGCTTCTTCTTTTAACAGTCCTGCAGATTCCATTTCTTTCAGAGAATATTGTATCTCACCCGAATATGGTCCATAGCTAGACCTGGCAAATTCAAAGGGAAGCTGGATTTTGTATTCTGCTGTGGCGAGGAAAGTGAGCTTTTGAAGCCTTGCCTCTCCTTCGATAGTGCCCTCAAGGCTCCCTATCAACAGCAAGAGAAATTCAGTCCCTTCCATAGTAGAGGGGTTGGCTGCATGTATAAAAAACTTTCGGTCTTAAAGATCTCGCTTAGGTTATTTGCTTTTTGGCAGAATAATGGGGATTTTTCTCATTAAAAACTGGAAATGCTCTCTTTTTAGTTTTTTTTAGAGAAGGGTAATTACTGTATCTACTATTACTGCCAAAATGGTTAACTGACCAGTTCGGGAACCTCTAGTTTCCTGAAATACGTGTTCACCTCTGAAGCAACTGCCTCTTCTAATCTCTGTTTTTCTACCCAGATCTTGAGGACATTATCGGGAATATCATCATTATCGGAATCGATCTCTGTTTCAGGAGTCTCAGGAGGGCGTATGAACCCGCATTCCTCACAGTCTCCTTTGATCGGGTAATCTGAGACACCCCATATACTTTAAAATTTAGGCAGCAACAAATCATTGTTTCTTCTCATTTGAAGCTAATGCTAAGATATTGTAGTCTTCAAAGACACAGACTAATGCACCAGGCTTTTTTGTCAAAAAATCGTCCACAAAAACACGGAGGGCCTCCTGAGGGTCCTTATCTATTTCTAAGGATTTCACTCTAAAGGGTTCTTGGAGCAGGTGCGGATCCAAAGTTGAGTAAACGTAAACCTCTCCCTCTGTCATTTGAAGTATTCTCAAAAGATCCACAGCATTCTGAATGCCAATTTCAAAAGTCGTCTCAGAACACTTGTTTTTAATCACCCATTGCATAGCTTCCTGAAGAGGAAGATCCTTGATTCTATTCATTGTCTCAAGATAATCATCCGGACCTATACCCTCTTGACATCCTGCTAGTAATACAATTTGTCCTCCTTGCTTCACCGCAAAACTGGCTGCATTCATCCCTTTCCCTGCTTGATAGAAATTGACAGATGGTTTTGAGATAATAACTAAATCTGCTTTCTCTTTGATTGTGATATTACGAATCTTGGACAAAACCTTAAGACCATTCTCATGTATATCCAAAGGGGTTCCTGCAAAGATGTTAACAAATTGATCTTTGTGTATGATTGTATCAATAACAAAAACTGTTTTCTTGTGGTTCTCCATTAGAATCTGGACTATTTCTCGAATATCTTGAATTGAAATATTATTTCTGATGTTTCCCATTCGGCATTCTGGCTTGAACCCAGTATTCATATCAAATATACGAGAATGATTCACCCGAACTGTTTTACGGCCACTGACTCCAGGAACGAAGAGTTTGACCGATCCTGCTACCCCAGCAAAGTAATGATATTCAGAATCACTCAGTGGAATGATTATGCAACCTGATAGCACGCGCTTATCAATGAGGATAGGGGTTCCCACAGAAGAAAATCCAAGATGTTCATGGTTTGGTAAGTCATCGCAATCGTGCACCCACAATCGGTCTTTCCATTCTTCGTATAACTCCTTAAGTATACTTTTCTTGATCTGTGCAGATGTAGGTGGGGTGTGGGTTCCTGTAGCAATCATTATTTTAATATCACTTTTATCAACACCATATTCTGTGAGCTTCTTTTCAAGCAACGGCAGAAGAGCTCTCGTATGGATATTGGGGCGTGTATTATCATCAACAAGGATAAAAATGGAATCCCCTCTTCGATAGTGGGTTCCCACTAGCTCTTTTAGAGGAGGAGAATTCAGTGGTGAATCTAGTGCTTTGAAGAGTTCTTTTTCTATGTTAGAAACAACCTCAACTTCAGGAAGCTGCAGATACACACAATTGGTGCCTTCTGGCACGAAGTAATTGACGTGCTCTGTCTCATACCAAATGGGAGTATCCAAGCGGGATTCAGACACCATATATATCAACTCACACATCAATTTTAATTGCACCTTCAAATACTTTCTCCACAGACCCAATCAGAAAGAGAACCTATCTGTCAGCTTACTTTTTATCACTGCAGTATCTTTTCACATCTCAATTCCATCATGTAGGTTGATCTATTCTTCTTGAGTATAAAGGGTTTCCATTTATAGCGAAATCCTCAAAGATCAGTGTGGAGTCTCTTCTTTACATGGTGGGAATGTCTGTATTGAAGAACACTAGATTAATATACACACCAATGTCCGCACATTTGTATTTGGTCTCTTATTCAGGGCATCACATGCTCTTACTGGAATGGGAAGAGATTTCAGAAATCAATATACGCTATAATCCCTTTGCATACCTATAGTCCCTTTGGATACTCCACATTCTCCAAACTATATTGCTTTAACCGTGGTTTTACTATCTCTTCGATAACGACATCTACTTTAAAGTTAAATAGATTCTCTAAGAAGAATTTGAGGTTCATTTTTTCTAACATCAATTTTTGGGCTAAGGAATCTTTATAGATGGGTTTCTCCTATATGAACCTCTATATTATTCAATTCCAGACTACAAAATGATGTCCCACTGATTTTCCCAGATGGGCTAAAAATGAGCTTCTCTATTGTGGACTATACTCGTTTTGTGGATTATATAAATCGAAAAAGACTGTCCTGAAATGGATGGTTGCAATTTTGATCTTGGATAATGTCATGTTACACGTGTAACATTTCTGAGAACCATCAGCCGTCAACTGGATTAGGGCTGAATAAGCCTATTCTCTTCAAGACTCGCAGTGCCCTCAGTGTAATCCATTTTGAGGGGTTACCTACCTTCTCCAATGTTACTAATGCTTTCTTTTGGTAACTTCTCTCCAAGATCCATTTCCCTTCAACCTGTTTTGACTTTATTAAATCCACTGAATCCTGCATTCTCTCGTCTTTTACTCCCAATGATGTCAAAACATCCAGGACATCTAAAGCGTCAGATTGCCAGAATAATGGAAAGGTGAATCGGGTCCAGGATGGCTTATCTCTCCTGTTGCCTTTACTGTCTTTTCTGTACCAGTAGATCTGGTTTTCCAGATAGATTTCTGCATTTTTCTTGATGATATCTTCTATTTCTGAAGATTTCAAGTGGGGAGGAAGTTCGGCAAAGGCACCAAGTACTTTGATTCCACCCATGTAGCATTTTTCAGGGAATACTTTTTCCTCTTGCATTGGATACCACTTGCAGAACCAGCCATTTTCTTCTGTAGATACAAGAAAATCCAAGGCATCATGTAATCTTGGATCATTTTCGTACCCGAACAGCAAAAGAAACCTTAAGATAATTCCCGTTAAGCAGAATTCGTTGGGTTGATGTTTTTTCCTGGTAGTTCCTGCCCGTGAAGTAAAAGAACCATCTTCTGATTGAAAATTGAACACACATTCCACAGCCTTTTGAATGCAAGAATCTCTTTCAAATCCCAATTCTGACAGCAGTAAAAGTTGAAATACTGTATTTTTGTAGCCCCACAGCCGTTGTGGATCTCCCCAAAATCCTTGGTTATTCTGGAAAGAGAAGATGTTCTGGACTGCATCCTGGCGGGCTATGAGCTTTCGTGATTCTTGAACTCTTGCATCCTCTTCAGGGGTATCCAATAGATCTTTCAATGTCCAGTATTGTATGGATGGATTCGAATCTGAAAGAAGCCACTCGATTGGTTCTGGTCTTAGTTCTGGTTTTAGTTCCACAAAGCCTTTACGGTAGGGTACTTAAGTATCTTTTGTTTTGAAGTTCAATTCCTGTCTTCAGCTGAAGGAACACAAGACTTTGTGCTTTTCCACCAGTTCATGCG
>Ga0209636_10002012_pt1 | contig 20538 bp, 19 predicted proteins | sample DeeMarSWOR152_54_FD_187464 | JGI IMG/M metagenome (GOLD analysis project Ga0209636, IMG submission 187464) | Marine sediment microbial communities from White Oak River estuary, North Carolina - WOR-1-52-54 (SPAdes) (version 2) | ecosystem: Environmental > Aquatic > Marine > Intertidal zone >...
GCCTGAGGCCGAAAGGCCGAGTTTAGAAGGTCGAACGCAACGAGCCCTAGAACGGGTCAGAAGGGTCGTTCAGAGAGCGAAAAGGGGCATTTTTCAGTGATGACTAATTAGAATTCGTTCGTGCGGATCTTCTGAGGCACTGGCAGATGGAGACCGATTGACAAAACATCCCGGTTTGCTAGGATTAACCAGTTCCTGTGGACCGTCCATTCGACTGAACGAGGCCCGAGTGGCCTTCACATCTGGCTTTGATCTGAAGGCCTGCTTTTTTTGAGCACGAGAGTGTTTTGTTCAGAGGAAGATTTTGAAGAGATGGATCCTGATTGCGGTCTTGATAGCGACAGGTCTCGTCGTCGTGGTCGCTGGGGCAGGGTATTTGTGGTTCAGACTGACCCTTAAGAAGAGCCTCCCTCAGACCTCGGGGGAGATTGCCTTGAGGGCTCTCAGGGATGACGTTGAGATCATCAGAGACACCTATGGGGTTCCCCACGTCTACGCCAAGAATGAGCCTGACCTCTATTTTGCCTTTGGCTATGCTATGGCTCAGGATCGTCTCTGGCAGATGGATCTTTACCGCCGGGTGGGACAGGGCCGGCTGGCAGAGGTCTTCGGCAGGGATCTTGTCGAAACAGATCGCAACTTCAGAATGCTCTCGGCCGCCGGGGTAAACAAAGAAACACCGCCGGAGCTGGCCTTTATATTCAGTTCCTTTGCCAAAGGAGTCAATGCCTATGTCGAGACCCATCGCGATCGCCTCCCTGTAGAGTTCAAACTGCTGCGCTATCGACCAGATCCATGGAACGAGGGCGACTACCTGTCCATCTTGAGAGTGCTCAACTTGGGTATAAGCCGTGGCTGGAAGGTGGATCTCACTGCGGCCAGGATATTGGAGCGTGTGGGGGAAGAGAAGCTAAGAGATGCCTTCCCGGTTTTTCCGGATGACGCCCCCCTGGTCATCCCTCAGGAGACCAGAGCCCTCTCTGGGCTGCCGAATGCGATGGCGGAAACAATTCGTTTGGTCGAGATGCTCACCGATTCTCTGACTTTGGCCGGAAGTAATAATTGGGTGGTTTCGGGGAGAAGATCGGTCAGCGGTAGGCCTATCCTGGCCAATGACACCCACCTTGCGCTGACCAACCCCTCGCTTTGGTGGGAGGTGCATCTGGTCTGCCCGACCGTCGATGTCTCAGGATTCGCTATTCCTGGCATGCCTGGAATCTCGGTGGGTCACAATCGTCATGTTGCTTGGGGAATCACCAACGTCATGGCAGACGACGTGGACTTTTACGTAGAGAAGATTAATCCAGAGAATCGTCGCCAGTATTGGCACAAGGACCACTGGGAGGAGATGAGGGTCGTCGAGGAGACCATCCATGTCAAAGGGGATAAGCCTGTCAGAATAGAGATTCTCTTAACGCATCACGGCCCGGTTATTGGAGAGCTGGAAAAAGGTCTTTCGGGAGACGTTATCACCGCGAAATGGGCATTCACAGAGGTCCCCCAGCCGGCCAAGACGACATACCTTTTGGAAAAAGCAAGAAACGCAGACGCGGTGAGGGAAGCCCTCAGGCATTGGGCCGGGCCCAGCCAGAATGTTGTTTTTGCCGACACAACAGGAAACATCGGATACTGGTGTTGCGCGACCATTCCCATCCGCTCAAAGGGGGATGGGCTGCTTCCAATGCCAGGATGGACCGGCGAGTACGAGTGGTGGGGATATGTCCCCTTTGAAGCGTGGCCTCATGTGATCAACCCCGAAACAGGTTTTATCGCCACGGCCAATAACAAGGTTGTGGGGAAAGGCTATCCGTATGTCATTACTCAGTACTGGGAGCCGATGGATAGAATCACGCGCATTCGCCAGATGCTCACGGCAAAGGATAAGCTCTCTGTGGAGGACTTTAAACGGATACAGCAGGATGCCTATTGTGTATTGGCTTCGGAGATGACTCCCAGAATGATTGAAGTCCTTGAGCGGCGACTCAATGGCAGGGAGGCCGAAAAGGCCAGAGACGTCCTATCGAAGTGGGACTTCATAATGGATAAGGACAGCGTGGGAGCGTGTCTATTTGAGGTGACCTATCTCAAGATGATGGAGAATATCTTCAAAGACGAACTGGGCGAAGCGCTTTTTCGGGAGTATCTAGAGACGGCTCACCTCCCTCCCCGGGCCATCAGAGGGGTATTCAGGCGAGGTTCATCTCCGTGGCTCGACGATATTCACACTCCAGAAAGAGAGACCCTGGAAGACATCCTGGCCAGGAGTCTGACGGAGATGCTGTCAGAACTGAGGGAATCTTTGGGTCGCGATATGAACAAGTGGAGCTGGGGCCGAATCCATTCGGTGACCTTTGGGCATGTCTTCGGTGAAAAGAAGCCTTTGGATCGCATATTCAGCTTGGGACCTTTTCCGTTTGGAGGAAGCCACCTGACCGTCAATTCAGGGTGGTACCCGTATGAGAAACCCTATGAGGCGACGGCCGGAGCATCCCAGCGAATGATCGTTGATCTCTCGAACGTCGATGCCTCCCTCAGAGTCCTTCCGACAGGGGAATCCGGACACCTCGGCAGTCCGCATCATCGCGACCAGGTGGCACTCTATCTGAAAGGGCGCTATCGTCCCGGCTGGACCGACCGCAGGGAAGTGGAAAAACACAGCGAAGCCGTCCTGGTCTTGAAACCAGAGAGGTAGCCAGTCTGACCGAGTCTATTGACCTCAACTCACGTTCCTTGAATAAACCCGAGAAACCTTTGAGGGCTCGAGGGAACCGGTAAACCCCGGAACTTGGCATCCCGGTATCCATCGAGCCGTAGAATGCGGGTGGAAAAGGCACCGTCGAACGTTCCGCCGGCGGGAATGGGGGGAGTTTTCCTAGCTTTTGGCCGCAGCGGCGATTGAGGTTCGAAAGGGAGGTCAGCAAAATGAAGGGTAAGAATTTGAGGCTCTGGCTTGACAATTCGTATTTCTGTGTTATACTGTTAGTGTTTTAACACACTAAAACAAAGACCATGCCCGAGAGAATATTGACGCGCAAAGAAATGAAGGAATTGTCCGAGGCGATTTTGAAGCTTGAGACTGTCGACGAATGCAAGAGATTCTTTCGCGATCTCTGCACGCTCTCCGAGCTGGAGGCGATGGCCGAGCGTTTTCAGATTGCAAAGAGAGTCTTCGCTGGGGAAACGTATCGGGAAATCAACAAGAAAACAGGTTCCAGCACGACAACAATAACCAGAGTGGCACATTGGGTCCATCACGGCATGGATGGGTACAAGCTGGTGCTTGAACGCATCCGGCGTTGAGCATCTCCTTCAGCTTGTACCCATCCTTTCCCACTGATATAGTGGGATTCTTTTTGTCCAGATAACGGCATGAAGCGTCTAATCGCACCAAGAATTCCTAAGGGTACCCGTGACTTTTTGCCGAAAGAGATGGCAAAGAGACAATTTGTCATGGAGAAGATCAAGTCTGTGTTTATCAGTTTTGGCTATGGCACGATTGAAACTCCCGCGCTGGAGTACGCTGAGACGCTCTTGGGACAATACGGAGAGGAAGATTCAAAATTGACGTACACATTCAAAGATAAGGGTGGAAGAGAGATAGCTCTTCGGTATGACCAGACAGTGCCCTTTGCCCGATTTGTGGCTGCTCACCATAAAACCCTACCCATGCCTTTCAAGCGGTATCAAATCTCTCCGGTGTGGCGGGCGGACAAGCCCGGAAGAGGGCGATTTCGGGAGTTCTATCAATGTGACGTCGACATCATTGGTACAAAGAGTCTTCTCGCAGAGGGAGAAATCACCAAGGTGGTACACCGTGTTTTTGAATCCCTAGGGTTTGATGGGTTCGTGATCAAGTTCAATAGTCGCCGTTTAATCAATAGTGTCCTAACGCTCCTGGATATTCCGACCAGGAGACAGTGTGAAATTATTCGAGTGCTGGATAAGCTTGGAAGAATAGAGCGCGAGGGAGTAGCACAGGAGCTTGCGTCTCTCTTATCAGAACAAGCCATCGAGACTTTGTTGGACATCATAACGGCTCAGGGTACCAACGAACAAAAAATCGGATTTCTCAGCCAATACGATACGAAAGAGATAGAGGATTTCCTTACGATCTGTGATGCATTTGGGGTCCCAAGGGAGCGCCTTGTCTTCGATTTGAGCCTGGCACGTGGACTCGACTATTACACGGGCATCGTCTTTGAGGCTTTTCTGGAGAATGTGGCTATCGGGGCGGTGTGCGCTGGGGGGCGGTATGATGCCCTGTGTTCGTTGTTCTCTGAGGAGAAGTTTAGCGGGGTTGGTGTCGCCTTTGGATTTGACAGAATCATGCTCGCCATGGAGGAACTCAATCTGTTTCACCATACCAAATTGAATTCGAGAGTGTTAGTTACGTATTTCGATGAGTCCACCCTCAAGAACTCCTTAGAAATCCTAAACGATTTGCAGAATGCCGGTATCAGCGCAGAGATCTACTTTGAACCTGAGAAATTGGGTAAACAGCTTAAGTATTCAGACAAAAAAGAGATTCCTTTCGTGGTTATTTGTGGTCCAGATGAAATTCAGCGGGGCGAGGCAACGATCAAAGTGATGAGAACAGGAAAACAAAAAAGAATCCCCCAGAATCAATTAACCTCATATCTAAATGGTTACACCTATGCAGGCATCAAATAGGACAAAGATTGCCGTGCAAAAGCGAGGAAGACTGGCTGAACCAAGTTTGAGCTTCCTTCGATCGTTGGGGTTAAGGTTCAATCTGAATGAGCGGAATCTGGTGACTCCGTGTGAGAACTATGATATCGATATCCTCCACCTTAGAGATGATGACATCCCCGAGTATGTTTGTCGCAGTGTCGTTGATTTTGGTATTGTGGGCGAAAATGTTTTGTACGAAAAGAATGTCCATGTAAACGTAATCAAGAAATTAGGATTCTGCCCCTGTTCGTTGGTAATAGCGGTTCCTCGGGGGTCCCAGATAAAAGCCCTTGAAGATTTGGAAGGAGAGCGGATTGCCACATCCTACCCACGATTACTCGTGCACTTTTTGGAAGAGAAAGGAATCAATGCGGCAATTATCACCATCAAGGGTTCTATTGAGGTTACGCCGACTCTGAATCTCGCAGATGCGATTTGTGATATCACCGAAACCGGGAGGACCCTGAAAGAACACAATCTTGTTCCCCTGGTTACGGTCCTGGAATCCCAAGCAGTATTGATGGAAAGCTCGTTCCCAAGACAAGATAAGTCTCGATTCTTTAGCTTATGAGAATACTCGGTTCGCAGCACCTAACTTTAGAAGAAATCGCAAGAAAGCTCAGAAGAGGGCGGGGGAGACGTGTAGCGATTGAAAAAGCAGTAACAAAGATCATAGCCCGTGTCCGGCGAGAGGGCGATCGTGCACTTTTTGAGTTTTCCAGAAGATTCGACGGAGTGACGGTGCGTTCGCTCAGGGTGGACAGAAAGGAGATAGACGAAGCGTATAAGAGGGTTGATGCGCGGTTGCTTGGAAGCCTGAAAAAAGCAAAAAGAAATATTGAACGTTTCCACAAGCATCATGTGCGGAGAAAGGAAAGACCTGTCGAGACAGAAAAAGGAGTCAGAGTCTGGCGAGAGTTCAGGCCAATCGAGCGGGTAGGGCTGTATGTCCCAGGTGGAAGAGCGAGCTATTGTTCCACAGTGCTGATGCTTGCGGTCCCGGCTCGGATAGCGGGGTGCAAAGAAGTGGTAATGACGACTCCTCCTTCTAAAGATGGTGAATGCGACGCTGCTGTCCTTGTAGCTGCCAATCTTTGCGGGATCCAAGAAATCTACAAGATCGGTGGCGCGCAGGCAATCGCTGCCATGGCGTTTGGTACGGAAACGGTGCCAAAAGTCTATAAAATCTTTGGTCCCGGAAATCAGCACGTAACGACTGCAAAGATGCTGGTGTATGGAATGGTCGACATAGACATGCCAGCTGGACCATCTGAGCTGCTCGTTATCGCTGATGACAGTGCAGAACCACGTTGGATCGCAGCCGATTTGCTCGCACAACTTGAGCATGGGGAAGATTCACAGGGAGTACTTGTCACGCCTTCAAGGGAGGTCGCGGAAACCGTTGTGTTGGAGATGAAAAGACAATTGAGGCAGACGACCCGTGAGGAAGTCATAACAAAAGCACTGAGGAATAGTTTTGCCGTTGTGGTTAAATCACTCGATGAGGCCTGTGCGCTTACCAATGAATATGCTCCCGAACACCTAGGAATTGTGGCAAAGGAGGAGACAAAGATTCTCGGTAAGATCATGAACGCAGGCTCTGTTTTTCTTGGAAGGTATGCTTCGGAAACCCTTGGAGACTACGCTACTGGAGCAAACCACACATTGCCAACCTCCGGATTTTCCAGAATGTTCTCGCCCCTTTCCACGGAATCGTTTGGAAAAATGATCCAGGTCCAGAGGGTATCAAGACGAGGCATCAAGAACCTGAGAGAAACGGTCGAGACCTTGGCAATCAGTGAAGGACTGGAAGCACATAGGAACTCAATAGCAATACGGCTCGGAGATTGAGGTTATCTACATGGCGGCATGTGGTGTAACCTAAACATTGCGTTCATTTCGGGAATGTATGACAGCTTCAAATCCACAAATAAAAGTGGCATTTCTTGACCGAGACGGAACCCTTATCCTCGAGCCACCGGATACGAAACAGATCGATCTGATTGAGAAGGTCACGGTGCTCCCCGGGGTTGTTGAAGGACTTAAGAGGCTCAAAGATGAAGGGTATAGGTTTGTGATGATTTCAAATCAGGACGGGAGAGGGACAACGTCATTCCCAGAGGAGGACTTTCAAGGACCTCAGAAAGAGTTCTTGGAGCTATTGCAGGAAGAAGGGATTGAATTCCATCGAATATTCATTTGCCCACATCTTCCTGAGGATGACTGTGCATGCCGGAAGCCTCGAACCGGCCTCGTTCAAGGTTTTTTCGAGCAAGAAAGGATCGATTTCGATCGTTCGCTCATGGTGGGCGACAGGGATGCGGATATGGAGTTTGCCAAGAGGATCGGTGTATGGGGAGTTCGAATGGAGACGAACGGGTCATTTCCGCGGCTCGCCTCTGTGAATAGAACGACCCAGGAAACCGATGTATTCGTCCAATGTAACCTTGATGGAGGAGGCGATTTCCAGATTCAGACCGACCTGAAATTCTTCACTCACATGCTCGAACAACTCTCCAAACACTCACTCATAGACCTCAGAATTAAGGCAAGAGGAGATTCAGAGATCGACGAGCATCACATCGTCGAAGATCTTGGTCTCACTCTCGGACAAGCACTCTCGAGGGCATTGGGCTCAAGAAAAGGTATTTCCCGGTATGGTTTCCTCCTACCAATGGATGACACGTTGGCCGAAGTCGCTTTGGATCTTGGAGGACGGCCATACCTTGTATTCAATTGTGAATTCAGACGTGAGAAGATTGGGGATTTGCCCACAGAGATGGTCGAACACTTCTTTCGGTCACTTGCCGACGCCATGAAAGCGACTATCCACATCAACCTCCGCTACAGCAGAAATGAGCATCATAAAATAGAGGCCATTTTCAAGGCATTTGGACGAGCTTTAAGAATGGCATGTGAACGCGATCATCGTATAGAAGATTCGGTTCCATCAACCAAAGGGGTCCTATGAACGTTGCGGTTATTGATTACAAGTCAGGAAATATCGCCTCGGTGGCAAATGGGCTGGATTTATTGGGCGTCAGTTATCGAGTCACGGCCGACCCGAAGGATATTAGAAAGGCTGATAGAGTCATTTTTCCGGGAGTTGGACGAGCAGCACCGGCTATGGAGGAACTCCAAAGGCAGAATCTCGATCGGGCGATCAGGGACGTCAAGGTGCCATTCCTCGGGATTTGCCTCGGAATGCAGTTGCTCCTCCCCTTTTCTGAAGAAGACAAAACCACGTGTCTCGGGATTGTTGATGGCAGGGTGAAACGGTTTCGAAGGGGCGAAGATCGAAGCTTCAAAATCCCCCAGATAGGGTGGAATGCAGTCTGTCGCATGAAGGTTGATCCTCTTCTCGAAGATATCCCTGATGGTTCGTATTTCTATTTCGTCAATTCGTATTACGTCGATGCTGGCGATCGTGTTGCTCTGGGAAAAACGCTATATGGTGAGGAATTCGTTTCCGTCCTCAAGCAAGACAATTTCTACGGGGTTCAGTTTCATCCAGAAAAATCGGGACCAGTCGGGCTCAGACTTCTACGCAACTTCTGTAGACTCAGGTTTGATAAGCAAAAGAAAACGGAAGTGATTCCTGCCATGGACATTCTTGACGGCAAATGTGTCCGCCTTGTTCAAGGAGACTACACACAACGCAAGATATATTCCGATAATCTGCTTGAGAACGCACATACCCTTGAAAAGCACGACCCTCCCTTCATACACATTATCGATTTGAATGGTGCCAGAGAGGGCATTCCCGCGAGCATGAAGAAGATTCTTGAAATCGCACGTTCGCTCGATACCCCAGTTCAGGTTGGTGGCGGTATCAGGACCTATGAAGCTGCGATAGAGTATTTGACCGGTGGCGTGAAAAGGGTTGTCCTAGGAACCTCCGCCTTGGCCAATCCATTCCTGATCAAAAGGCTAATCGACGAATATGGGAAAGGCCGTGTTGTCGTGGCAGTTGACGTGAAGGACAGTGTGGTTGCAATCAGGGGCTGGCAGGAGACGGTGGAGAAGCCCTGGCCCGAGCTGTTCGACGAGTTAAAAGAACTCGGTGTAGAGTTGATTCTCCTAACTGACACCAAGAGAGACGGTACTCTCACGGGTCCCAATTTTCACTTTGTCGAAAAGGTGCTGGAATACCCGTTTAAAGTGATAGTGGCCGGAGGAGTTTCATCAAATGAGGATGTACGAAAACTGGCGGAGATGGGGGCTTACGCGGTGGTCGTCGGCAAAGCCCTCTACGAGGGGAAGATCGATCTTCAAGCACGGGTGGAAGGGGAGCATGAACCAGCCAGTAGACCTGATAGAGCTCAGGGAGACTCTTCGAAATTGGCAAAAAGAATCATTGCATGCATGGATATCAAAGAGGGGAGAGTCGTTAAGGGGACAAACTATGTACAGTTGCGGGATGCCGGAGACCCTGTCGAACTCGGCAAACTATACGGTGACATGGGGGTGGACGAGCTTGTGTATCTCGACATTATGGCGACAGTGGAAAACAGAACCACCCTGTATGAGCTCGTAAAGAGGATCTCCCAGCACATCAACATTCCCTTCACCGTCGGCGGTGGCATTAGGACGCTGAGTACTATTCGGGAACTCCTCAAGTGTGGGGCTGATAAAGTGTCTATCGGGTCAGCAGCGGTGCAGGATCCTGGCTTCGTGAAAGCAGCCGCCGAGCAATTCGGTTCGCAGTGTATCGTCATTTCGATTGATCCAAAGTGGACCGGTGACCACTGGGAGATCTATATCAAGAGCGGAAGAGAGGCCACCGGGATCGACACTGTTGCCTTTGCCAGACAAATGGAGAGCCTAGGGGCAGGAGAGCTCCTGGTTAACTCTCTTGACAAGGACGGCATGAAGAATGGCTATGACACCGGGCTCCTGAGGACATTGTCTGAGAACGTTAGTATTCCGATCATTGCATCGAGCGGTGCCGGCGCAAAAGTTCACTTCTTGGAAGCCTTTACGGAGGGGAAGGCCGACGCAGCACTCGCTGCGAGTCTCTTCCATTATAGAGAGCTCGAGATTCCTGACCTCAAGGCGTATCTGAGGAGCAACAACATACCGATCCGCGTATGAACGACGTGCAACACAAACTCAATTGGAAAAAGGGAAACGGTTTGATCCCCACGATTATTCAGGATGGCGAGACAGGCGTGGTGTTGATGCTCGGCTATATGAACCAGGATGCGCTGAAAAAGACTCTCGAAACAAAGAAGGTATGGTTTTATAGCCGATCAAAGAGACGCCTTTGGATGAAAGGTGAGACAAGTGGGAATACGCTAGAATTCATCGATATGAAGGCTGACTGTGACAATGACGCCCTTCTTATCAAAGCCTTGCCGTACGGACCCACGTGTCACACAGGTTCACAATCGTGTTTTTGGGGAAGCAAATCCTATGATATCTTAAGTGAATTGTATGCCATTCTGGCTGAGCGCAAACAACACATGCCCACGGGTTCCTACACGGCTGCCCTCTTTACCGCAGGCCTAGACAGAATCTGCGAAAAGGTGAGTGAGGAATCCGAAGAGGTCATTTATGCTGCCCAGAAAGAGTCGAAACAGAGAACGATAGAAGAAAGCGTTGACCTTCTCTACCATCTTTTCGTTCTTCTGGTTCAAAAAGAGGTTGACTTCACCGAACTTCTTCAAGAGGTGAGACGACGAAGAAGGCCTTAGCTTCCGATGTCCCGGAGATTCTAATCTTCACTTAACCTGCTGCCAAAGACCTCCTTGAGGAGATCCGTTACCCGGGCGGCAGGGTCCTGCCGAATTTTGCGCTCCTCCTCGGCCACCATGAAGAAGAGGCCGTCCAGTCCTTTGTCTGTCACGTATGTATCCAGGTCGAAGGTGATGCTATCTGCGAACGGAATGGCGCGCACCTTTGAATCCAGAACCTGATATGCGCGTGTGACGCCAACCTCAGACATGGCCCCATGGATGATGGGCTTGAAGAGCTGATGGAGCCGATCGCGGGTTTTTCCCTCGAAATAGAGGGTCGCCTCATTGTCTCGGCCCTGAAGGATTCTGCGTGCATCTGAGATCGTCATTTGCTTGATCGCGTCGATGAAGAGCGATTTGGCCTCGGGGGCGGCGCGCTCGGCTGCCCGGTTCATGCTTTGCTCGAAGGCATCAAGCTTGGATCCAAATCCCACACCCCGAAGGAGTTTTTCAACCTTTTGGATTTTTTCAGGGAGCGGGATATGGATCTTAGGATTCTTGAAGTAACCATCCACCTGGGAGACGTTCGTCACGGCGTTGCCTGTTCCGATTCTGAGAGCCTCCTTGAGCCCCTCGATAATTGTGCTGTCGGAAAGCTTTCCGCCCTTGATAGCCTTTTCGATGCTCTTGAAGATATCGGTCCATTTGGCCTCTGCAGGAGGAGGCTGAATGGTGACGATGCCCAACAAGAGAATGATGGCAAGGAATGCACGAATTCTCATGATTTTCCACCTTTCCTTTTCGGAAGTACCAGATTTTTCGGACAGTTTCTCCCCACAAAAACTGCTGAATGAGTGGACTATCATCGCTCTCCAGACACCTTGAGTTCTTGAGAGGACAAAAAAGCCCACTCTGCTGTCAGGTCACAACTGCTCATCTGTATATTAGCAGATCCTATTTCCAGATCAACTCTTTCTCGGGTGATCTTCGTCTGCCGGCCGCTCGTCCGCCCTGGTCAGCGGCCCCAAGAAGTTCGACTTTGATCATCTGAGGGTTTATCCCCAAGTGATTCTTGCAAGTATGGTATCTTCGGTATATATGAATGGCACATACGGTTTTGGGTGGACTGGTTGTAAAGAGCTGAGCATTTCGCGCTGTAAACGATGGAGTCGTGTTTCAGCGGGAACTGGCTAGAGAATCGGTTTCAACACGATCCATGCTGGGGTAAAGGATGGGCACGATGGAACAGGATTGCGTCTTTTGTCAAATTATCCGGGGAGAGAGTCCTGCCGAATTCTTGTATCAGGGTGAATCCGTGGTGGTCTTTAAGGACATCCATCCCCATGCTCCGATTCACTTGCTGATCGTGCCGAGAAGACATATCCGAAGCATCAACGATCTAAGAGATCAGGATGGGGACGTCATTTCCGAGATGATCTTGAGGGCTAAGCAGATGGCGATGGAATGCTCGATTTCTGACTCGGGATATAAACTTCTCTTTAATGTGGAACGGGGCGGTGGACAGCTTGTTTTCCATCTCCATCTCCATCTGATGGGTGGGTGGTAATCGGGTGAATCACTCAAAGAGGCGTGGGTGAGGGCCTTTCACATTGGTGGCTTCGGTTGGATTGAGGAGTGCGGTTGAATGCCAGTCAATGGCATATATGGTATGCTATAGCCGCATCCATCGGATTCGATCAGAGAACTGATGGGGATGATGGATCGGAGAAAGACGGAAAGGATACAAGGAGAGGCATGCTCGACATAAAGTACATCAGGCAAAACCCTGAGACTGTCAAAGCCAACTGTCGGAATCGAAACATTCAGGCTGATGTCGACCGGGTGCTGGGGCTCGACGGCAAGCGGAGAGAGCTCCAGTTTGGAATGGATAACCTCCGGAGAAGAGTGAAGGAACTTTCTGAACTGATTGCTCGGGAAAGGAACGCAAGTCAACGGGAGAAACTCGTAGAAGAGGCAAAGACTGCGAAACAAGAGATCGCCACAAATGAGAAGACATTCAGGGAAGTCGCTGCCGAATATCAGGAGGAGCTTTCCAAGATTCCGAATATGAGCCATCCAGACGCGCCTATTGGAGAATCAGGAGAGGAGAACCGGGAGATTAAACGAGTCGGGGAGGTTCCAGAGTTGGATTTTGAGCCAAAGAATCACGTAGAGCTAGGAGAGCGACTCGATCTCATCGATTTTGAGGGAGGTACGCGTGTTGCCGGGCAGAAGTTCTACTACCTCAAAAACGAGGCGGTTTTGCTGGAATATGCCCTGATCAAATATGCGGTTGACATGCTCGTCAAAGAAGGATTTACCCTATACTCCACTCCTGACCTTGCCCGGAGTGAAATCCTCGATGGAATCGGGTTCAACCCGAGGGGTGAGGAGACCCAAGTATACTCGGTTGCCAATTCCGACCTCTGCCTCATTGGAACAGCAGAAATCACCCTGGGAGGACTCTACGCAAATCAAATCCTTTCAGAAGATGACCTGCCGATGAAGCTTTTGGGCATCTCCCACTGTTTTCGGACGGAGGCGGGGGCACCGGGGCGAGCAGCAAAGGGGTTATACAGGGTCCATCAATTCACCAAGGTGGAGATGTTCGCCTTCACCACGCCAGATCAGTCTGAGGCCATGCACGACTCCTTTCTGAAATATGAGGAGGCCATTTTCCGTGGCCTCGGGGTACCCTATCGAGTCGTGGATATCTGCACCGGTGACCTGGGCGGTCCCGCCTACCGGAAGTATGATCTGGAGGCCTGGATGCCGGGTCGTGGCGACCACGGCGGGTGGGGGGAGATCACGAGTGCATCGAACTGCACCGACTATCAGGCTCGTCGCCTGAAAATCCGCTATAAGTCGAGAGAAACAGGGAAGAACGAAACCGTCCACATGCTGAACGGGACGGCCGTTGCCGTGAGCCGGGCCCTGATTGCCATTATGGAGAATTTCCAGCAGGCTGACGGCTCTATCCTCGTTCCCGAGGTCCTCAGGAAGTACGCTGGGTTCGGTGTGATAAAGCCTAAGTAATTGTTGTAAAAAGTCTGATCATTTTTCTCCTTTATCACACATCTCATATCCCACATCCCATATCTGCTTTACGACTACTGCCGGTCACGAGGGGGGGTATATTCGCAGGACTCTGGACCACAGTATCTGCCGATATAATCAGCTTTAGGCCGGTAGAGCATGGGCTTTGGTTGCGCCTCCGCATATTTTTCCTCAATGATATGAGCAGTCCATCCAGATATCCGGGAAATGGCAAAGACAGGTGTGAAGAGATCCCGGTCTATCCCCATTGCGTGATAAACGGAAGCACTGTAGAGATCCACATTGGGGTAAATGTCCTGTCCTTTTCTCTTTTTGAACTCCTCCTTGGTAACGGTTTCGACAAGGTGAGTCGTCTCATACCACTTGGGGTCTCCCACCCGCTTTCCAAACCTCTCTGACATGGGGCGAAGGACGGTGGCTCTCGGATCATCAGTCTTGTAGACCGCGTGCCCCATCCCCATCACCCGGCCGCCTTCATCAAGATGGCGGATGATCCAGGGCCGTACATTCTGCTCTTCTCCGATCTCAAGAAGCGTCTCCATCACCTGGGCATTGGCCCCACCATGGAGTTCTCCCGAGAGAGCGCCCAAAGCGGCAGCAACCGAGGCGTACATATGGGCGCGGGTTGAAGCGACTTCTCTGGCGGCAAAGGTTGATGCATTGAAAGTATGATCGGCGTGTAGGATTAAGCAGACATCGAAATCTCTAGCAGTCTCAGAATCCGGTATTTCCCCCTTAAGCAGATAGAGGAAATTTGCCGCATGCTGCAGAGATGGTTCAGGTTTCAATAGGTTGAGGCCTTTACGGATCCGGTCCCAGGCAGCGACAATCGTGGGCATCTTGGCAATGAGTCTTATGGCCTTGGCCACATCTACTTCCTTTCCTTCAGTTCTGGCCGTTGGATCATCATCTGCCAACATGGCCACCGAGGATTGGAGCACGTCCATGGGGTGGGCAGTCTTGGGTCTTGCCTCCAGAGAGCGAATCAAGGAATCGGAAATCCCCCTCTCCACCACGAGAGATTTCTTGAAAGAGACGAGTTGTTGGGCGGTGGGGAGGTCTTCGAAGAGTAAAAGGTAAGCAACCTCCTCAAAGGTAGATTGGCGAGCCAGATCAAAAATATTGTATCCCCTGTAGATCAAGACACCGTTACCGCCATCAATGGCGCTGATCATGGTATCTGCAACAGGGATTCCCCGCAATCCGATGTTCTTGGTCTCTGATATTGTTCTCTCAGACATGGTGATCCTCCTGACCCATATCATAAGAAAAACTGGTGGCAGAATTCAATCAATCTGAAGGGAGCCTTCCTGAGTTCTTGTGAACACGGTTGTCAAGGAGCGACTTGCGGGAGAAGTGGGGCACCCTAATCAATCTGACCCTGGTCAACCTCTGGTGCTTGGGGGAAGCATGATTCCTGGAACGGAACCGTGTGGGGGCGGGCGGATGTCACAATGATCTCTGGGCCTTCTCTAGAATTTCTCTAATATGAGGGAGAAGGTAGATCCCCTCCGTATTGAGAGAGGAGAGGGCCTTCGCTAGGATTTCTATTCGGCCTTCCATCGTTTCGGATCGATCCACAAAGATCTTATATCTCCCTTTGACCTTACACAGGCCACCCCGCACGCGGAGGTCTTCTCCTTCCAGCTTCTCGTAGACAATCTCCACACCGAGCTTCTCAGCGAGTTCTTCAAGGTGTTCAAAAACCTTTGCTGCCTGCATCTTGAAGGGACTTTCCAATCGGATCCATGAAATCAACCAGTCTCTAGGGACGTTAGCGGTCTCATTCGGAGATCAGGTCACAGGGCTCCAGGATAATTGTTACCTGACCCTCTGCGAGTGTGTAAGGGGTAGCCTGCAATGGAATGCCAACTCGAAGATCCTTGGGATCGACATTGGGGATCCAGCCCGTGATCCTGAGACCATCCTCAACCTCAAGGAGACCGACAGGGCAGGGTGTGAGAGTGATGGATGAGAAGGGCATTAATGTCTTCGAGCCAAAGTGCTCGGGGGGCACATAGATCATGGTGAAAGTGGAAAGTTTTCCTTGAGGCTTGAGAGGTATCCAATCCATATCACTCGCGCCACACCGGGAACAGTCGGCTCTCGGGGGGTAGAACTTCGTCGAGCATGTCTTGCACTGGGTCGCCATGATCCTGCCGGACGCCAGCTCCCGAGCGAAGCGTCCCACCTTGGTCTGACTTAAGTGTAAGGAAAAATCCCTGAATTCCATTTAATCTCTCCTGAATATGTGGACCGCGACAATCTGCCCGCTCCCGCCCACATTGTGGGTCAGACCTGTCTCAGCATTGCTGACTTGATGATTGCTAGCCTCACCGCGGAGTTGCTTGGTTATCTCCACTGCCATCGATACCCCTGTCGCACCGATGGGGTGTCCCTTCGATTTCAATCCGCCATCGAGATTGACCGGGATTCGGCCGTCGAGGTGGGTCGCTCCCTCCTCGATCAGTTTCCATCCATCCCCCTTAGGGCAGAATCCAAGATCCTCATATGCCAGAATCTCGGCAATCGTAAAACAGTCGTGAACCGTGGCGACATCAACGTCGGAGGGTCGGATCCCTGCAATTTCATAGGCCTTTTTGCTAGCGAGTTCAGTTGCCCGGAGGGCAGTCAGGGTTTTTCTGTCTCCGATGGCCATGGTATCGGTGGCCAATCCCAGACCGATGATCCAAACAGGTGTCGATGTGACCTCTCGAGCCTTTTCTTCCGAGGCCAAGAGTACGGACGCAGAACCATCGGTAATAAGGCTGCAGTCGAAGAGCTTCAAGGGGTAAGCCACCATGAACGACGAAAGGGCCTTTTCGAGGGTCACTTCCTTTTGCATATGAGCCACAGGGTTTAGCTTGCCATAATGGTGGTTCTTGACCGCCACCATAGCCAAATGTTTTTCCGTCGTTCCAAACTCAGCCATATGGGCCTGGGCGAGCATGGCGTAATAACCAGGAAAAGTCAGGCCAAAGGGATATTCCCACATGGCATCTCCGCCTCTCCCCATGATGTCAGTGGCAACGCTTGTTGGGACCTCTGTCATCTTTTCAACGCCCACCACGAGCATCATGTCTGCCAGACCTGAAGCCACGGTCATCCATCCGGTCCGCAGGGCCATACTGCCGCTGGCACAGGCTCCTTCGACCCGATAGTTCGGTTTCGGGTGGAAGCCTATGTAGTCGTGAACCTGCGCCGAGGGCTGGAGCGAAAAGGAAAACTCGTCTCCTGCGATGCTTGTCACCATGGCATCCACGTCATCAAGGGCCACCTTTGCATCCTCGAGGCAGGCCTTGACGGATTCAAAAGCCAGTTCTCGCAGTGACGCATCTGAGCGAATGCCAAATTTGCCATGGCCAATACCGACAACTGCAACTCTTCTCATTCCTTATCTCCCGCAGGATCCTTCTCCCACTCATCGAACCGACGATAGCCATCTATTGGTCTATCTTTGTTGTTTCCTCATCTCCTCTTCTCTCAAGGCCTTTCTCAGAACTTTGCCGATCATGGTCTTTGGGAGTTCCTCCCGGAACTCAACCATCGTAGGGACCTTGTACTTGGCGAGATTCTCCCGGCAGAATGCAATAATTTCCTCTTCTGTGGAGGTTTCTCCCTCTTTTAAGACAACAAAAGCTTTTATAGTCTCTCCCCGATAAGGGTCGGGGATCCCCACAGCCACCGCATCCTTGACCTTGGGGTGTTTGAACAACACCTCGTCAATGTCCCTGGGGTATACGTTGAACCCTCCAGAAATGATCATGTCCTTCTTCCGGTCCACAATGTAAAAGTATCCCTCCTCGTCCATCTTTGCTATGTCACCGCTATATAGCCATCCGTCCTTCAGGCATTTTTTCGTCTCTTCAGGGTTATTCCAGTATCCTTTCATGACTTGGGGCCCCTTTATGCGGAGCTCTCCTGTTTCACCGACAGGTAGAGGCCCTTCTCCGGTCTCCAGGTCGGCAATCTCGCAGTCTGTGTCAGGGAATGGCAGGCCAATGCTCCCAATCTTCCTCTTTCCAAATAGGGGATTACAGTGGGTCACGGGGGAGGCCTCGGTGAGACCGTATCCCTCCACCAGTTTTCCACCGGTCATTTCTTCAAAATTTTGGCATACCTCAACGGGAAGGGGTGCAGCCCCGCTGATGCAGAATTTGACCGAGGAAAGGTCATACTTGCCCACATCCGGGAAATTGATGATGGCCTGGTACATCGCTGGGACTCCCGGAAAGAGACTCGGCCGGATTCTCTCAATGTCTTTGAGAAAGGCGCCCAGTTTGTCCCGCTCGAAGCGCAGCAGCATGAACATCGTGGCTCCCAAGTATATGGGAAGGTTCATGGCCGTGGTCATTCCGAAGGAGTGAAAGAAAGGTAGGACCGAAAGCATGATTTCCTTTCCTCTTTCGGCTTTGGGAAACCAGAGACTCCCTTGTATCGCGTTGCTGACCAGATTCCTTTGGGTCAGCATGCACCCTTTTGAGACTCCTGTCGTGCCACCGGTGTAAAGCAGCAAGGCCACATCATCCTGGTCGACGGTTACGGTCGGGGGGGAAGGGGGATGATTCGCGAGCAGTTCTTTGAAGAGAAAAATGCCATCGCCTTTTTCAAACTTCGCAGGTTTTGCAACAAGGGGGTAGAGTAGGTTCTTCGGGAAGGGCAGGTATTCCTTGATGCTCGTATTGATGATGCGTTTGACCGATGTTTTTGACCTGACTCCTTTAACCTTATTCGGTAGGTCGAGGACATCAGGAACAATTACGGTTTCGGCTCCGGAGTCGGCGAGCTGGAATTGTATCTCGTTTTCACTGTTAAGAGGGTTCATCTGGACAAAAATCGCCCCGGCCCGGATAACACCGTAGTAAGAGATGACAAACTGGGGACAATTTGGAAGAATACAGGCCACCCGATCTCCCTTCTTGATCCCCATGGCGCTCATCGCCGTGGCGAAACGGTCAACCTGATCGTTGAGTTGCTGGTAGGTCAATTCCTTACCAAGAAAAATGATGACAATGCGATCCGGATATGTCCGGGCACTCTCTTCCAGAAGGTGATCTATGGGGACCTCTGGGTAGTCGAAGGTTCTCGGGACGCCCTCTTCATAGTAATCATACCAGGGCTTTTCCATGGTTTCCTCCTTTCCAGGCTTCTCGGCCAAGGACCAGTCTTTCCGGGCAGATGGTTCAATGGCTCTAAGATAGCGTAGCACTGAATATCACACCCAGTCTATTCATCCTAAGGGAAATGTCAAGGATTTGGTTTGCGGGAGGTTGCGGACTTTTCTATTACCTCTCGCCACTTGTCGTCCAAACTCCTTGCCTCTTGGACAACAGGCTGTGTCCTCTGCAACTGGACACCCTTCCTCGAAAACTGCTATACTGACACTCAAATTCCCCTCGGCGCAATCCCTTCTGTCTAGAAAGGCTGGGGTCGTCAGTAAAGGGCCACCCGTGGAGATACTGCCGCAGAGGTTGTTTCAGAAGGGAAGCTAGGAGCGAGATGCTGTCTTTCCTGAGGCAGCCACATGATCTCTCTGATTGAATCGATATCGTGATGTGGTAAGCATCAAATGAGTGTCAATGTTTGAGTGGGAAAAGCCTGGACTATGTTCCTCAGCAGGGGTCAATAGGCAGATAGGTGCTAGGAAGTGAAAACCATAGATGGCGATTGGAGCCCCACCCGTTCAAGACAAAGACGGGAAGGGACATCACCATACGCCTCTTTCTGGAAGAAAAGCTTCAGAGACTGCTCCTCTTTTATGATGAGTTTGAGCCTAAGGAAGGGTACCAGGGGCTTCCTCCTCGGTCAAGATCCACACGACGGCAATGGGTGGATAACCTCATTCGAGGTAACCTCACCCTTCTGGCGGTGGAAGGAGATCGGGTGATAGGGCATGCGACTGCCATATCCATACCATCCTCTTCGATGGCTGAGCTCATCGTCTTTGTTCATCAGGATTTTCAGAACCAGGGAATCGGAACAGAACTGATAAGACTGACGGCCGAATATGCCGCCAACATGGGTTTCAGGCGCCTGTGGCTGACGGTCTTAAGCGCCAATCTCATAGCAGTCTATGTCCTCAGGAAGTGTGGATTTAGATTCATCAGTCCCATGGACTCGGAGCGGGAAATGGTCATGGACATCGGATCATCATAGAGTTCGTAACTTGAAATCCTCAATCCTTCTCCCCAGCCTCCTCGAGTATCCCACCTACCCGCTCATAGCGTTGCTGAGCCCTTACCTTTAAATAGTAGGTGGTGGCAAAACGTTTGACAAAATAGTACTCCTCTTTGGCCCTCTCGTACTCCCTCCTTTTTTCGGCCCTTTTCCCCCTTGCCCAGGCATCCACCACAACCTTGTTGTGCCGCATCCGTTCCACGTAAGTTGGGTAGATCGAACAGCCGAACACCCCGGAAAAGAGAAAAACCAAAAGGACGGAGGTAACAACTCTCCTCTTCATTCTTCGCTTTCCGGAATTCGGCGATTTCAATGCCTCATGATCCGTTTTGTATCGTATTAGGCTGTCGAACTTTAGACAAAAGCCTCAGAAAGTGTCTTGAACACATCCAGGGTGGCCCGCATCACGTCTCTTTCCGTAATGATCCCCTGGATCTTTCCCTCCCGGGTCACCAGAAGCCTTCTGATCTTCTTGCCTGCCATCAAATCAGCCGCCTCGCCAATGGCCGCATCGGCATCAATCGTGACGGGGGGGCTGCTCATGATGTCATCAACTTTCATCGTCGTACACTGAACCCCGGGACAGCATTTCTTCAAGATATCCCGTTCTGTCAGGATGCCTACGATTCTCCCATCCCTGGTTACCACCACAGAGCCTATGTCTCTCTCCACCATGAGTGCCATTGCCTCGGTCACCGTAGCCGTAGTCTCTACGGAAATAATGTCCCTTGTCATGATGTTTCTGACCGCGTAAGTCACTTTCATGATTTACCCCCATGCGTTATTCTACGGCTCCTTCATCGGCTGCGTGTTACAAATCAGAGGAAAACATTAATTCGTTTTAACCCACATGCATGGTCCAATTCAATCCTAACTTATTCTCTGGCTTTTATAAAGGAAAAACAGAATAAAGCCTCTCTCCCGGCCCGATCTT